>Ga0302326_10003836_pt1 | contig 35209 bp, 30 predicted proteins | sample Palsa_T0_3_FD_202264 | JGI IMG/M metagenome (GOLD analysis project Ga0302326, IMG submission 202264) | Peat permafrost microbial communities from Stordalen Mire near Abisko, Sweden - Palsa_T0_3 | ecosystem: Environmental > Terrestrial > Soil > Palsa > Peat permafrost | place: Sweden: Abisko...
GCTGCCATCGTGTCTGTCGCCGACGAGCGTCCGCGCGTGCTCGTGGTCCACCACACGAACGCCCCCGACGCGCTTCCCTTCGGCCCGTTCGATCCGATGGGGCATCGCACGCTCGAAGGCGGATTGCGCAGCTGGGTGAGCGAGCAGACCCATCTCGATCTCGGTTATGCGGAACAGCTCTACACCTTCGGCGATCGCGGGCGGCACGCCGTGAAATCCGGCGAAGGGCCGCGCGTGGTGTCGGTCGGCTATCTCGCGCTGATGCGCGCGGGCAGCGAACTCAAGACACCCGACACGCTGTGGCGCGACTGGCATCTCTATTTCCCGTGGGAGGATTGGCGCAGCTCCAAACCCGCGCTGGTCGATGCCGCGATCGTGCCGGCGCTGGGCGCATTTGCGAAAAGCGCCGCTTCGGCCGTCGAAGCGGAGCGCAGACGCGAGCGCATTCGCCTCGCCTTCGGCCTCGAAGGCTTCACCTGGGACGAGGAGAAGGTGCTCGAGCGTTACGAGCTCCTGTATGAGGCCGGTCTTGTCGAGGAGGCGGTGCGGGACGGCCGCGCCGCGCCGGAGGGGCTGCCGTCGAATCCGCTGGGCGCCAGCATGAGCTTCGATCATCGCCGCATCCTGGCCACGGCCATCGCGCGGCTGCGCGGAAAAATGAAATACCGGCCGGTCGTGTTCGAATTGATGCCGCCCACCTTCACGCTGTTGCAGCTTCAGCGCACGGTCGAAGCGATCTCGGGTATCCTGCTGCACAAGCAAAACTTCCGCCGCCTGGTCGAGGATCAGGGGCTGGTCGAAGGCACGGGAAAGTCGATGCGCATCGCACGCGGGCGGCCGGCAGAGCTGTTCCGCTTTCGTCGCGAAGTTCTGGGCGAGCGCCCCGCCCCGGGCGTGCGCCTCGGTTCGCGCCGTGCCGCGGGTTGATCCAAACGAAAACCCCGCGAGATCGCTCCCGCGGGGTTCCCGGAGTTTCATGTGCCCGGATCAGAAAACGGTATTGATGAGATTGGTTTGCGTTCCCCAATTTTCGTTGCCCGTGCGCTGGCGATCGACAAGCGTCGAGGCCCCGTTGCCGTTGAGGTAGAACTTGAGTCCGACCGTCCATGTGCTCAAATGACCGCCGCCGCCGGAAAGGTCGGTATAGGTGTAACCGCCATACACCGAAACGGGCAGCCGCTGCGAAACAAGCCATTCGACCGTGCCGCCATAGCTGGTGAGGTTGTCGCCATGGCCGGCGCTGAAATAATCGACATCGGCGTTGAGAGCGAGATCGGGCACGACATAGAAAATGCCTTCGCCGCCGAGGTAATCGGCCGAGCCGCTGCCGAAGCCGCCGCTGCTTGCCGAAGCGCCGCCGCCTTTGACGCCAAGCGTGAACATGTGGCCGGCAAACCATTCCGCGAAGCCGCCATAGGTGGTGACGTTGAAGCTGGTGCCGCTGCCGTTGAGTTCGTTGTAGCCGGCCGCGCCGCCGATCCGGCCCTGACCGCCCTGCCAGAAGAACGCGCCGTCGACATTCCAATCGCCGATATGCGGACCGCCCGAAAGATTGACGTCCTGATATCCGCCGTCGACCTGCAGCTTCAGGCCCGACCATCCGAGATCGAACGCACCCGAAGCTTCGCCGCCCCAATCATTGGCGTGATTGCCGCCGCCCGCGCTGATATTCGAATAATTGCCCTGCAGCGTACCGGAAAATCCGCCGCCCAAATCCGCAAAGGCCGGACCGGACAATGCAGCAACTGCAACAACGCAAGTCGCGCCAAGAATTGTAGAACGCAACGACATGTGAAACCTCCGCTCTCGCCCGGGGGCGTTTGCCCGTCTGTGATTCCCCTAAATAGTCTGTGTCAGCGGGATGACAGAGCGCAAAAACGCGACGAACTGCCTAAATCGGGCGGCCGTGACCAATTCGACACATGCTTAATGCCAGTTAATCTTCTGTTAACAATGAAAGAATCGCCGCCGTCAAAAACCCAATTCCAGCAGCGCCGCAGGTGCGCCGTCCCAATTGGTCGCGTTGTTTCGCTGATAATCGACCAGGGTGCCGTTCCGGCCACCGCCGCCCAGATAGGCTTTGAGCCCGACCACCAGAACGCTCACCTGCTGATGCGGAAGCTCGCTCACCATCGAGTAATCGTAACCCACATAGAGCGAGACCGGCACGTCGCGCACCGGCAGGTATTCGACGGTGAAAATCGCATCCCTGACCTGCTCGTGTATGTGCGAGGCCTGGGCGTAATCGGCGGTCAGATTCAGCGCGATGTCCTGATAGGGATAGTATACGACGCCCCCATCTCCATACTCGCCTTCCATGTGGCCTTCAGCAATACCGCCCTTGAATTGCAAGGTGAGATCGCGAAGCACGAACCACTGCCCGAACCAGCCGAAATTCTGTTCGTCATGCGTTGCGGAACCCACGGTTGCCGAACCGGTGCTCACATCAGTCGCCAAACTCGCATTCAAGCCGACGCTTCCGGCATAGTCGCGCCAAAAAACGTCGCCGCCATAGGACCACGTATCGATGCTTTGTCCCGGCATCTCCACGGCACTGTTGTTGAAATTGGCCTGAACGTTGAATCCCGGATTGTCGATCGTCAGCACTGCGGAGGCGCTCGCCAGCCAATCATTGGTGGGAGCTTTTTGGCCGGGCATAAGGTAATCCGACCAGCCTGCCCCAAGCGTGCCGGCAAACTGCATGTTGTCGCCCTGGGCGACTGCGGACACGCTTCCCAGGGACAATGCGAGCAATGCCCCCGCCGGCACACCGATCAACAACGACCGCATGAATTTGTTCCCCAGATTCCCCAAGGCCCGGAAACTACACGAAATTTCCAGCCTTACCAGCACGGCGCAGCCTGGGCCGACAAATAGGCCTTGACCGATTTATGCTGATGAGTAGCATAAAGAGTGGCCGGCCCCTTCAAGGCCGGCATTTTCGCCCCATATATATGCTCAAGTAGAGCATTAAGGAGACGGCGATGGAAGACGTTGGATTCAGAGCTGAGGCGCCGCCCTTTACGCCGGCGATCGCGCAAGCAACGCGCGATCTCTACAGCAAGGTCCGCCATGTCGTCCCCGAAATCGAATGGGCCGTGCATGCGCCCTACATCAAGGCGATCAACGACCTGAAGCGGCAGAAGAATGCGGTCATCCTCGGCCACAACTATATGACGCCCGAGATATTCCATTGCGTGGCGGACTTCGTGGGCGACTCGCTCCAGCTCGCACGCGAGGCCGCGAAAACGGACGCGAAAGTCATCGTCCAGGCCGGCGTTCATTTCATGGCCGAGACATCGAAGATACTGTCACCTTCCAAAACCGTGCTCATTCCCGACCCTCTTGCGGGCTGTTCGCTGGCCGCGTCGATAACCGGCGCCGATGTGCGGCTGCTCAAGCAGAAATATCCCGGCCTGCCCATCGTCACCTATGTGAACACATCGGCCGAAGTGAAGGCCGAAAGCGATGTGTGCTGCACGTCGTCCAACGCGGTTCAAGTGGTGGAAGACATCGCGCGCGAGTGGGATGTCGATACGGTCGTCATGATCCCCGACGAGTATCTCGCGCAAAACGTTGCGAAGCAGACGGGCGTGAAGATTGTCAGCTGGAAAGGCCGCTGCGAAGTGCATGAGCGCTTTTCCGCCGCGGACATTCGCGCTTACCGGGAAGCGAATCCCGGTGTCGTCGTCCTCGCCCATCCCGAATGCCCGCCGGAAGTGGTGGCGGCGTCCGACTTTGCCGGCTCGACCTCTGCGATGATCGGCTATGTCGGCAAGCATCGTCCCGCGCGCGTCGTGATGGTCACGGAATGCTCGATGAGCGACAACGTCGCGGTCGAATTCCCCGATGTCGATTTCGTGCGGCCGTGCAACCTTTGCCCGCACATGAAACGCATCACGTTGCCGAAGATTCTGCATTCTCTGCAGACCATGACGGTAGAAGTGACGGTGGATCCGGATATCGCCGTGCGCGCGAAACGCGCCGTCGACAGAATGCTCGCCGTCGGCAAGCCGCAACAGCGCGCCGCCGCGTAAGACCGCCATGGCGCGCCGAGCCGACAATATCATCGAAGCCAAAGGCGCGCTGATCCTCGGCGCGGGTCTCGCCGGACTCTTCACCGCGTTGAAGCTGTCGCCGTTTCCGGCGCTGGTGCTTGCCGGCGCCCGGGTCGGCACGACCGGTTCCAGCGTGTGGGCACAAGGCGGCATCGCGGCTGCCGTGGGCGAAGGCGACACGTGGCAATGCCACGCGGCCGACACGATCGCGGCGGGTGCCGGGCTTTGCGATTCGAATATCGCGGCGCTGGTGGCGCGTGAAGCTGGAGCACGGATCGACGATCTCGTACGCATCGGCGCGCCGTTCGACCGCGATGCGCAGGGCCGCCTCGCGGTGGCGCGAGAAGCTGCCCACTCCGCCCCGCGCATCGTGCATGTCTCGGGCGACCGCGCCGGCGCGGAAATTACGCGTACGCTCACCGAAAAAGTGCTTGCCACGCCTTCCGTCGAAGTGATGGAAGGCTTCCATGCGGTAGAACTTGCGATGGAAGACGGCCGCGTCGTCGGCCTGTTCGCGCGATACGGTTACGGCGCGGATATGAAACTGGTGCTGTTTCGCGCGCCGGCCGTGATTTTTGCGACAGGCGGCCTTGGCGCGCTTTACGCGGTCACGACCAATCCGCTCGAAGCGCGGGGCGAAGGCCTCGGCATGGCCGCCCGCGCCGGCGCACTCATCGCAGATCCTGAATTCGTCCAGTTCCATCCCACCGCTATCGCGATCGGGCGCGACCCCGCGCCGCTCGCCACAGAAGCGCTGCGCGGCGAAGGCGCGATCCTGATCGACGAAACCGGCCGCCGCTTCATGCCGGCCATACACCCTTCGGCCGAACTTGCACCGCGCGATGTGGTGGCGCGCGCGATCCATCGCGAGATCGCGAAGGGCCATAAGGTGTTCCTCGATTGCCGCGGCGCGATCGGCGCGAAATTCGCGGATCATTTTCCCACCGTGAACGCCGCATGCCTCTCGGCCGGTATCGATCCGGCCCGTGCGCCCATACCTGTCGCGCCCGCTGCGCATTATCACATGGGCGGCATTGCAAGCGATGTACGCGGACGAACTTCGCTCGAAGGCTTCTGGGCAGTCGGGGAATGCGCCTCGACGGGCCTGCATGGCGCCAACCGGCTCGCCTCGAATTCGCTGCTCGAAGCGTTGGTGTTCGGCGCACGTGCCGCTGAAGACGTGAAGGCGAATGTTGCAACGGGTACCGGCTGCGGACTTCCGCCGGCGCCTCTGCGCTTCACCCCTGCCCCGCCGCCGCAAGCGTTGCGCGATGCGATGGCGCGCCATGTCGGACTCGAACGGGATGCAGCAGGCCTGACCCGCGCGTTGGGCGTCATCGGCTCGATCGAGCGCGCAAGCGCCGGCGAACCTGCGTTGCTCAATATGGTTGCGGCCACGAAGCTCGTGACGGCCGCAGCGCTCGCGCGCGAAGAAAGCCGCGGCGCGCATTTCCGCATCGATCATCCACAGACCGAAACTGCCGGCCAACGCACATTCCTCACTCTGGCGGATGCCGAGCGGATCGTTCGGTCATCGGAAACAGAGAGCGCCGATGCAGTTCGCGCGACTCATTGATCTGCAAAACGCCGCATGACCGAGATCGCGTTGCCTTTCACGCACCCGCCACACGCATTGATCCTTGAGCCGGTTGTGCGCCATGCGCTCGAAGAGGATCTCGGCCGCGCGGGCGATTTGACCACCGACCTGATCGTGCCGGCGGCACAAACCGCGCGCGCAACGCTCGTCGCGCGCAAAAGCGGAACGATTGCGGGGCTTGTGGCTGCGCAATGCGCGTTCAGGCTCGTCGATCCCCAATTGAATTTCATCCCGGAAGCATCGGACGGTGCGCGGGTCGACGCAGGCTCGAAACTGGCCGTCGTCGAAGGATTCGCGCGCAGCATTCTGACCGCGGAAAGAGTCGCGCTGAATTTCCTCGGCCATCTCTCGGGCATCGCCACGGCCACACAAGCGCTCGTGGATGCCGTCTTCGGCACCCGCGCACGCATCGTCTGCACGCGCAAAACGACCCCCGGCCTGCGCGCCCTCGAAAAATACGCCGTGCGTTGCGGCGGCGGTTTCAATCACCGTTTCGGTCTCGATGACGCGATCTTGATCAAGGACAACCATATCGCGGCTGCGCGGGGTATCGTTCCCGCAATCGAGCGTGCCCGCGCCGGCATGGCGCATATGATCAAGATCGAGGTCGAGGTCGATACGCTTGAGCAACTCGAAGCGGCGCTCGCGCAGGGAGTCGACACGGTCCTGCTCGACAACATGACGCCACGGGACCTCAGCGCTGCCGTTGCGCTCGCAAAAGGCCGCGCCGTGCTGGAAGCTTCCGGCAGTGTCGCGCTCGCGACCGTTCGCGCGATTGCGGAGACGGGTGTCGACTATATTTCGTCGGGCGCCATCACCCACAGCGCACCCAACCTCGACGTGGCGCTCGATTTCTAAGCGTATTGGGCCTATGTTGGCAGCGGGTCACGCGGGGGATACGCGTTGAAACGTCGCCATCGCCATTTCGCGGTCGCATTGCTCGTGTGCGCATCTCTCTGCGACTGCGCATCGACACCTTCTGCGCCGCCGCCACCCCCACCGACACCGACACCGGCAGAGATGCTGGCCGACGCGTCGGCAGGCGATTTCACATGCACCCATGCGAACGCGACTTTCGTCAGTTTCGAGAAATTTGCGCGTAGTCCGCAGCTTTATGCGGACCAATGCATACGGACCAGTGGCCTCGCCACTTTCCGCTTTATGGTCCGGAATGCGGCGACGATGCCGGCGCAGAAGAACGCGACCATACCGCAATCGGCGATCGGCCTTTACTGGAAGGACGAGGCCATGCGGAAACTCGACACGGGCCCACAATTCGTCGAAGTCGTGGGTCGGGTCAGATTGTGCGATGCGCGCGACAAGCTTGAACAGACGGCGGGAGGGTCGTCCGCCACGACGCCCTGCCGGACTGCGGCCATCGCGATCTTCGTCTCGCAAAGTCGCGTGTTTCCGACCGCGATGGACTGACGGCTTGCGTCATTGCACGGGCCGCGCCAGCCGCTAGAGTGCCCCCAACGATATTTTGGGAGCACGCAATGGACCTTCATCTCAAAGGTAAGAAAGCCATCGTTCTGGGCGGCACACGCGGGATTGGCCGGGCGATCGCCGAGACCTTCGCCGCAGAGGGCGCGGACGTGGCGATCTGCGCACGCAATGCGGACCAGGTAAAGGAGACTGTCGCCGCGCTCAGGGACAAAGGCGTGCACGCCACGGGCGCCTCGGTCGACATCGCAGACGGCCCCGCTCTCAAAAGCTGGATCGAGAAGGCCGCGGGCGAACTGGGCGGCATCGACATCCTCGTCTCCAACGCAGGCGCCATGGCACAGGGCCCCGGAGAAGCGGACTGGAACCTGAACTTCAGACTCGACGTGCTGGGCGCCGTAAATGCGTTCGACGCGGCACGTCCTTCGCTCGAAAAGGCTGCCGCTGCAAACGGCGACGCCGCCTTTGTGATCATCTCGTCCGTGTCGGCTGCAGAGTCCGACAATGCGAGCTCGTACGGACCCATTAAAGCCGCCTTGATCCACATGGCGAAAGGCCTCGCACGGCAACACGCCAAGCGCGGTATCCGCACCAATGTCGTGTCGCCCGGCACGGTCTATTTCAGGGGCGGCGTTTGGGCAACGGTTGAGGCGAATGCGCCCGCCTATTTCAAGCAGGCGATCGAGCGCAATCCGACAGGGCGCATGGCAACGCCGCAGGAGATCGCAAACGCGACCGTGTTTCTCTCCAGCCCGGTCTCGTCATTCACCACTGGCGTCAATCTGCTCGTCGACGGCGCCATTTCGCGTCGCGTAAATTTCTGACATCGGGGATCGCAGATGGCCGACAAAGCGCGCGGGCGCAAATCGATCTTCATCACGGGCGCCGCAAGCGGCATGGGTCGCGAAACGGCGAAGCTGTTCGCAGGCAAAGGCTGGTTCGTCGGCGCGTTCGACGTGAATATGGACGGGCTTCAAACCCTCGAACAGGAAATCGGCGCAGACAATTGCCTGATCCGACGCCTTGATGTGACCGACAAGCAAGACTTCGAGGCAACGGTCGCGGCATTCGGCGCGGAAACCGGCGGCAAGCTTGATCTGTTGTTCAGCAATGCCGGCATCGGCGAGAGTGGCTGGTTCGAAGACGTGCCGTTCGAATCCGCGATGCGCGTGATCCAAGTCAATTTCATCGGAGTGGTGACGAGCATCTACGCCGCGTTGCCGCTGCTCAAGGCGACACCCAATTCGCTGTGCTTCATCACCTCGTCTTCATCCGCCACCTACGGTATGCCGCGCATTGCGATCTATTCGGCCACGAAGCATGCGGTAAAGGGATTGACCGAAGCGCTATCTGTCGAATTTGCGCGGCACGGCGTCCGCGTCGCCGACATCCTGCCCGGCCTGATCGACACCAACATCCTGCGCGCCACGCCGAACCGCTCAGGTGACCGCGACAAGCCGACGGAAGACGAATTCTACGACAATGTGCCCAAGAAGGGCATGTTCCGGCTGATGCCCGCCACAAGCATCGCGGAGACCGTCTGGCGCGCTTATTCGAGCAACAAGCTCCACTGGTATGTCCCGGAAGACATTGCCTGGATCGACCGCATCAAGGGCTTCGCGCCCAACTTCGTCCGTAATCAGATCGGCAAACGGGTCGCGGCCGGACTTTTCTCCAAACCGAAATAAGGCGCGTCAACTCGCCTGCGTGCGTCCGAGCGGACGATAGAACACATGATTGCCGATCTGGACGGTGCGGTTCATCTGATCGGCCCAGTCGGGAAGCACCTCCGAGGCGTGAAACGATGTCGCGCCGCCGGTCGTGTTTCCCAGTTCCACGTATCCCGCAAGAATTCTTGCCGCAAGAACGCGCGTTCTCAACCACGGCCCAAAGCTTTTGGCATGATCCAGTTCGCCGTCGCAGGTGAATGAGAATTGGCAGCCATGCGCGAGTTCGGCGCCTTCATAGACGACGCCGCAAATGCTCCTCGGATAACCGGCGGAATGCATGCGGTTGAAGATCACTTCGGCGATTGCTTCCTGGCCTTCGACGCCTTCGCCGCGCGCCTCGTAATACATCGCTTCGGCGAGACAGTTCTGCTCGGTGAGAATTTTTGCCAACGCCAAATCGCGCGGTGACGGCGCATTCACGAGAACGGGAAGCGGCGCGGCCTGTGCAGGCGCAAACACAGGCGCCCCCGGCGCAATGTCGGCCACCTGCACGATGGACGGCCTCAGGTTCGGTGTTTGATCCGTATGCGGACCAAGCGCCATCGCAGCGCCCGCCGTCATAAGCGTCAACAGAAATGCCCCTGCAAGCGCGTAATCGGCGCGTCGCAAAGCGTCACTCGTTTTTTTCAGCATTGGGACTTCGACACTCTTTCGGATTGCGGCTTCAGTTATGTCTTCGAGTCGTGTTCCGAACCAGCTCCCGCCTCCCCAAGCGGTCGCGCCTTCTGCCCGCAAAAATCCGAATCGTCAAATCACAAAGCACAAATTGATGACACCGCGTCACGGAACCCCCAAAAATCCAGGGTTTTCCTGCATCATCCGTACACAGAATATACGATTCATATACGCTTTCGCGACCGCGAAATCGAAAGACCGCGCGCGCATTTTGACATTTCGCGCAGGAAATTTTGTTTCGCGACTCTGTTGACTAATCGACTTCGCGCACGTTCGTTAACGCTGCCTGCGCTGCAGCAAGGCGCGCGATGGGCACACGGAAAGGCGAACATGAAACGTAATCGAGGCCGGTTTCGTGGCAGAATCTCACGGACTCCGGATCGCCGCCATGCTCGCCGCAGATGCCGAGCTTGAGCTTCGGTCGCGTGCTGCGGCCGCGTTCCGCCGCGATTCTGACCAATTCTCCGACACCGTCAGTATCGATGGTGACGAACGGATCGCGCGCAATCAGGCCCTTCGACAGGTATTCGGTGAGAAATGTTCCTGCATCGTCGCGACTCACGCCCAATGTGGTCTGCGTGAGATCGTTGGTGCCGAAGGAAAAGAACTCGGCGGATTCGGCAATTTCGGCGGCACGCAGCGCGGCGCGCGGCAATTCGATCATGGTGCCGATCAGATAAGCGGGCGCCTTTCCCTTTTCCTTTTTGACCGCGTCGGCGACGGCGGCGATGCGCGATTTCATCATGTCGAGCTCGCTCTTGAAACCGACAAGGGGGATCATGATTTCGAGCTGCACGGATTTGCCCCCCTGGGCTTCCACATTCAGCGCCGCTTCGAGAATGGCGCGCGCCTGCATCTCGTAGATTTCGGGATAGGTGACGCCGAGACGCACGCCGCGATGGCCCAGCATCGGATTGGATTCATGCAGCGCGATGGCACGTTGGCGTAATTTCGCGGGATCGCCGCCCGCCGCGCGTGCGACTTCGGCGATCTCCTCGTCTTTCTGCGGCAGGAATTCATGCAAGGGGGGATCGAGCAGGCGGATAGTGACCGGCAATCCCTCCATCGCCTTGAAGATTGCCTCGAAATCGCCTCGCTGCATGGGCAGCAGCTTGGCGAGCGCCGCTTTGCGGTCGTCCAATGCGTCCGCAAGGATCATCTGGCGCACCGCGATGATACGGTCCGCTTCGAAGAACATGTGCTCGGTGCGGCAGAGGCCTATCCCCTCGGCGCCGAAGCGGCGCGCGGTTGCGGCGTCCTCCGGCGTGTCGGCATTGGCGCGAACCCTCAGTGTACGGATCGAATCCGCCCAACCCATGAGGGTCGAGAAGTCGCCGGTCAGTTCCGGTTCCCGCATCGGCACGCTGCCTTTGAAGACCTGCCCACTGCCGCCGTCGATGGTGATGATCTCGCCGCGTTTCAGGATGACGGATCCGCACGTCATCGTGCCTTTCGAGACATCGATTTTGATCGTGCCCGCGCCCGACACGCAGGGCCGGCCCATGCCGCGCGCGACGACCGCTGCATGGCTCGTCATGCCGCCACGTGCCGTGAGAATGCCTTTGGCGGCATGCATGCCGTGGATGTCTTCCGGGCTCGTCTCGCTGCGCACGAGGATCACGTCGCGGTTATCTGCGGCGAGTTTTTCGGCTTCATCGGCGGTGAATGCGATTTCGCCGGTGGCAGCACCGGGCGACGCAGCAAGACCCGTCGCGATGCAGTGCTTGGGTGCTGCCGGATCGAGCGTGGGATGAAGAATCTGATCGAGTGCCGCAGGATCGACGCGCCCCACCGCAATACGCTTGTCGATCAGCCCGTCGCCCACCATGTCGACCGCGATCTTGAGCGCGGCTTCTGCTGTGCGCTTGCCGGAGCGCGTCTGCAGCATGAACAGCTTGCCGTCCTGCACAGTGAATTCGACATCCTGCATGTCGCGGTAATGCGCTTCGAGGTTTTGCGTGATGCGATGAAGTTCGGTGAAGGCCACCGGCATCGCTTCTTCCATGGAGGGTTTTTTGCCGCCGCTGCGTTCGCGCACCACCTTCGAGATCGGCTGTGGCGTGCGGATGCCGGCGACAACGTCTTCCCCCTGGGCGTTCACCAGAAATTCGCCGTAGAGCAACCGTTCGCCGGTTGCGGGATCGCGCGTGAAAGCCACTCCCGTTGCGCTCGTGTCGCCGCGATTGCCGAACACCATCGCCTGCACGTTGACGGCCGTGCCCCAGTCCTCGGGGATGTTGTGCAGCTTGCGATAGGTTTTTGCGCGCTGGCTCTGCCACGAGCCGAACACCGCCCCGATCGCGCCCCAAAGCTGCTCATGCACGTCATCCGGAAAGGCGCGGCCGAGTTCCTTTTTCACCTGCTCCTTGAACAGCGCGGCAATGCGCTTGAGATCGTCGACATCCAGATCGGTGTCGAGCTCGATACCCTTGTTCTCCTTTTCGGTCTCGATGATCTCTTCGAACAGCGCATGTTCCACGCCGAGCACGACGTTGGCGTACATCTGGATGAAACGGCGGTAGGAATCATAGGCGAAACGCGGATTGCCCGAGAGCTTTGCCAACGCCTCGACCGTAACCGGGTTCAGGCCGAGATTGAGGACTGTGTCCATCATGCCTGGCATGGAGACGCGCGCGCCCGAGCGTACGGAGACCAGCAGCGGCTTCTTCCCGTCGCCCAGCTTTCCATCGGCGAGTTCGCCCACGCGCGCCAGCGCCGCTTCGACGGCCAACTTCAGGTCGGCGGGATAGGTCTCGTTGTTGGCGTAATATTGGGTGCAGAGCTCGGTGGTGATCGTGAAGCCGGGCGGCACCGGCAGGCCCAGATTGCTCATCTCGGCCAGGTTGGCGCCCTTGCCGCCGAGCAGGTTCTTCATGTTCGCGCGGCCTTCTGCGGAACCATTGCCGAAGGTGTAGACCCACTGTGTCATTAGAATTTCCTGTCCGGACCGACCTGTAGAACGCCCAAGGTAGCCTTCCGGACCGGGTGGAGGGAAATGTCAAAGGGGCGCAGGCGACCTTGGCATGACCACGCGCCGATTTCCTGTTAGCCTTTCTCCACAACCTTCATCGGGGAACACCATGACATTGCGGAAATTCATCATCGAACGCGACATTCCGGCCGTGGGCTCGTTCGAGCGCGAGCAATTGCGCGGGGCGGCGGCCAAGTCCAACGAAGTGCTGAAAGCACTCGGACCCGATATCCAGTGGCAGGAAAGCTATGTCGCCGCGGACAAGACCTTCTGCGTCTATCTCGCCAAGGACGAAGCGATCATCCACAAGCATTCCGAGATGAGCGGCTTTCCCGCCAGCAAGATCACCGAAGTACGCAAGATGATCGACCCGACCACCGAACGCGACGGCTAACCCTCGATCTTCGAAAAATCCGCAACCAGATGCAGCGTCGCGCGCAGGCGCGACAGCAGGAGCAGCCGGTTGCGCCGCAACTCCGGTTCGGGCGCGTTGACGATGACCTCATCGAAGAACGCATCGACCGGAGGCCGCAATTTCGCCATTACACGTATGGTGTCGCCGAAGCGCTCTTCCATAATCCCGTCGGTGATTTGGGGCATAGCATTCGAGAGTGCTTCGAAGAGTGCGCCTTCTTCGGGCGTGGCAAACCGCTTCGGGTCCGGCCGACCATCGTAGCTTCTATTGTCCTTCTTTTCTTCGACTTTCAGGATATTAGCCGCGCGCCGATAGGCCACTAGCAAGTTCGATCCATCGTCGGATTTGAGAAAGTTTTGCAAAGCTTCAATCAAATCTACGCGCCGAACGAAGTCCCCATCTTTTCGAATGGAGAACACAGCATCAACGACGTCGTGCCGGATTTCGCGTGCGCGCAGAACAACTTTTAGCCGGTCGACGAAGAATTCGAGAAGGTCGTCCGAAAGCCCGCTTTCAAGCAGACTTAATCGCAAACGATTTTCGAAAATGAGCCTCAGCGTGCCAAGCGCTGCCCTGCGCAATGCATAAGGATCACCAGAACCTGTCGGCTTTTCGTCGATCCTGAAAAACTCAAATAACGTGTGCAGCTTGTCCGCAAGTCCGACAGCAATGCTGACCGGCGCACTCGGCACCGCGTCATTCGGCCCCTGCGGTTTGTAGTGATCGCGGACCGCGTCGGCGACTTCGGGGGCTTCGCCGTCGTGGAGCGCGTAGTAGCGGCCCATGACTCCCTGGAGTTCGGGGAATTCGCCGACGACCCCCGTCGTTAGATCGGCTTTGCAAAGACGCGCTGCGCGCTTTGCCATCGCGACATCGGCGCCGATCCTCTCCGCGATCTCTCCCGCCAGCGCTTCGATGCGTTCGACCCGCTCATATTGCGTGCCGAGCTTGGCGTGGAAGACGATGTTTTTGAGATCGTCGACGCGGCTTTCGAGTGAGCGCTTTCGGTCCTGGTCCCAGAAGAATTTCGCGTCCGACAGGCGCGCACGCAGCACGCGTTCGTTGCCGGCGACGATTTCCTTGCCGCCGTCGCGGGCAGCCATGTTGGAGACCACGGCGAAGCGATCGGCGAGGCTTTCCTTGCCGGGCGAGCGCAGCGCGAAATATTTCTGGTGCGTGCGCATGGAGGTCCGCAGGATTTCGGGCGGCAAGTCCATGAAATCGTCTTCGATGCGGCCGATCAGGACTACGGGCCATTCGGCGAGGCCGGCCACTTCGTCGAGCAGGCCCTCGTCTTCGACGAGTTCGAGGCCCAGCGCAAAAGCCTTCTGCTTCACTTCGTGAAGAATGATCTCCTTGCGCTCCGCGGCGTCCAGGATCACATGCGCGTCGCGCAGCTTCTTTTCGTAGTCCTCGAACCGGCGCACCTGGATCGGCCCGTGCGACAGGAAACGATGTCCAAAGGTCGTATTGCCGCTTTTGACGTTGGCGAATTCGAATGGCACCACTTCGCCGTCGAAGGTCGCGACGATGCCGTGCAGGGGGCGCACCCAGCGCGTGGTGCCGGCGGTCCAGCGCATCGATTTCGGCCACGGCAATTTGGCCATCGCCTCCGGCACGATCTCGGCCAGCACCTCTGCCGTCGCGCGGCCCTCGCGTGCGATCACGGCGACGTAGAACCCGCCCTTAGCGTCGGATTGCTTGCTGCATTGGTCGAGCGTCACGCCGGCCGAACGCAGAAACCCTTCCAGCGCCTTCTCGGGCGCGCCCACGCGGGGGCCCTTGCGTTCCTCACGCGTGTCGGGCTGCTTGGCGGGCAGGCCTGCGATCGCGAGCGCCAGCCGCCGCGGGCCCGAAAAGGATTTCGCGCCTTCGAACAGCAAGCCGCGGTCGGATAAGCCGCCAACCACGAGGCGTTCGAGATCCTTCACCCCTGCGACCTGCATGCGCGCGGGAATTTCCTCGGAGAACAGTTCCAGCAGAAAATCAGGCATCTCAGCTCCGATCTTCCGCGTGCGCCGCATACCTCGGCTTGTATTCACCCATCGGGCTTGCGAGCCAGGCTTCGCAGCACCCTTTCGCGAGCGCGCGCACGCGCGCGATATACGCCGCCCGCTCCGTCACGCTGATGACGCCGCGCGCCTCGAGCAGATTGAACACGTGGCTCGCCTTGATGCACTGATCGTAAGCCGGGAGCGCCATCTTGCGGTTTCCGCCGATCAGCGCCTTGCATTCCTTCTCCGCATCCTCGAAATGCCGCTTGAGCATATCGGTATCGGCGAGCTCGAAATTGTAGGCCGATTGCTCGATCTCGTTCTGGTGGAACACTTCACCATAGCGAAAGTGCTCGTTGTAGGCGAGGTCGTAGACGAATTCGACATTCTGCACATACATCGCAAGGCGCTCGAGCCCATAAGTGATCTCGGCCGAAACGGGATCGCAATCGATGCCGCCGACCTGCTGGAAATAGGTGAACTGCGAAATCTCCATCCCATCGCACCACACTTCCCAGCCGAGACCCCACGCGCCCAGGGTCGGGCTTTCCCAATCGTCCTCGACGAAGCGGATGTCGTGCAACCCCGGATCGACGCCGATGGCATCCAGGCTCTTTAGATATATCTCCTGGATGTCGTCGGGCGCCGGCTTCAGGATCGCCTGGAATTGATAGTAGTGCTGCAGCCGGTTCGGGTTCTCGCCGTAGCGGCCGTCCTTGGGCCTACGCGACGGCTGCACATAGGCCGCGCGCCACGGCCGCGGCCCGAGCGCGCGCAAGGTCGTGGCGGGATGGAATGTGCCGGCGCCCATCTCGATATCGTAGGGCTGCAAAATGAGACAGCCCTGCCCCGCCCAGAAATTCTGGAGCGTCAGAATGAGGTCCTGGAATGTGCGGGCTTTGGGCACGATTCGGGCGTCCGTTTGCGGCGGGCCGGGACCCTACAGGCGAGGTTTGGCAAGGGCAAGCGAAGCGCCGTCGCGCAAAATCGCATCGGTAGCCGACGTGTAGCGCCCATCGATTTCATGCAGCACGAGACCCGGCAGAAGCGCATTCGCCGCGCGCGATCCTTTCGTCGCCTGCAGGATGACGCGCTTGGCAGGCTCGCCCGCGCGCGGCCACAGCGGAAAGATCGCAACGCTGCGTTCGGGCAGCGCAGTCAATGCTTCCGCAAGGCGATCGGCACGAACGATCGCCGTGAACGTGCCGCCGGGCTCGACGCGCTTGAAACCGGCCGCAAACCAATCGGCGAGACGTCCGTCATCGCGCAATGCGAGTTCGCGCGACGCATCCGGGGATGTTTCGCCGTCGGCAGCGTGAAACGGCGGATTTGAAAACACATGCGCGAAGCTTCGACGCAATATGTCAGGCGGCGCGAGCGCGTCGGCGACGGTAAAATGCACGCGTGCCTCGGCGCCGTTTGCGTGCGCATTCTCATTTGCAATCTGCGCCAACGCAGGATCGATCTCGATGCCCGCAATGAAACAATCCACAACGCGCGCGGCTATGCACAAGCTCGCAGCGCCGGCTCCTGAACCCAATTCCAGAACGTCATCGCCCGAGGCGACCGGCACAGCAGCCGCTAACATCACCGCATCGAGCCCGGAGCGGAACCCACGCAACGGCTGGCGCACAATCACGCGCCCGTTGAGAAATTGGTCGTCCGTCGACTCGCTCACGCTGGCGGCGCGTCGTCGGGAAGCCCGTCCTTGAGCAGCCTCTCGGCGCGCGAAAAATCGTCATCGGCCACCATCAGGCGGCGCGGCAAAATGCCCAGACTTCCGTCCATCACGCTCATGTGTCCGTCGAACACCACGGCCTCGATGCCTGCATCGGCCAGCAGCACCTGTGCAAAATTGAGCAGCACCGCATTGTTTGTTTTCAGGACATCACGCATTGCTTTTCCTGCAACACCGGGTTGCCTTCATCCTTGGCACAGTCCGGTCAGCTTGACCGGCCTTCGGGGCCGTTCCTAATGTCGCAGGGACCGGGTACAACCCGCAAGCCAGCACGAGACCGCGCGCGCATGATTGTAGCCGAGGCCACCAAGACCGCGACGGGCACTTCGCCCATCGACCAGCTGCATGCGCTGGTCGCGGTGGATATGGAGGCCGTAGACGGGCTGATCCATGAACGCATGGGCAGTGCCGTTGCGTTGATACCAGATCTGGCGCGCCACCTCGTCGATTCCGGCGGCAAGCGGCTGCGTCCGCTTCTGACCCTTGCAGCCGCGCGCCTGTGCGGCTATCGGGGCGTCGAGCATGTGAAACTCGGCGCCGCCATCGAATTCATCCACACGGCCACGCTTCTGCATGACGATGTGGTCGATGCGAGCGCGCTTCGCCGCGGCAAGAGCACGGCCAATATGGTGTGGGGCAACAAGCCCAGCATCCTCGTCGGCGATTTCCTGTTCAGCCGCGCATTCCAGCTGATGGTCGATGCAGGCAGCATGCGCGTGCTCGACATTCTCGCCTCCGCATCGGCGGTAATCGCCGAAGGCGAAGTGATGCAGCTCAAATCCGCGAACAATCTCGCGACGACAAAGGCGGATTATCTGCAGGTCGTCAGCGCGAAAACTGCTGCCCTGTTTGCCGCGTCGGCCGAAGCGGGCGCGACCATCGCGGGCGCTTCAGCCGAGCTGATCGACGCCATGCGCGACTACGGCCAGAATCTCGGCATCGCGTTTCAGCTCATCGACGATGCGCTCGATTATTCGGGGCGGCAGGCGCAGATGGGAAAATCCGTCGGCGACGATTTCCGCGAAGCGAAGGTTACCTTGCCCGTCATCGTCGCCTATGAGCGCGCCGACGACGAGGCCCGCCGCTTCTGGCGCCGTGCGATCGAAGTTGGGCCGCAACACGAGGCCGACCTCAAGCGCGCGATATTCTATGTCGAGGAAACTGGCGCCATTCGCGACACCCACGCGCGCGCGAGCCACTATGTGGACGAGGCCTGTCGTGCGCTGGCGCCGTTGCCGGACAACGAACTGCGCGAGGCCCTGATCTCGACGGCAGAGTTTTGCGTCGGGCGGGGATACTAGGCGGACCGGGGCCTGCCGAGTTCGGGCGAGGCGAGCTTCGCCGCAGCAACCCACCAATTCTCGTGTCTTGATTTGATCGAATTCACTGCAGCTTGCGCTGCATTTTCATCGGCAAGAATACCAAAGCATGTTGCGCCGCTTCCGGACATGCGCGCGAGCAGAACGCCAGGTTCGCATCCGATTTCGGCCAGAACCGCGTTGATCTCCGGTGCGATTGCGCGCGCGGGCGCTTCAAGATCGTTCGAAGTTGTGCGAAGAAAATCTACAAGCAATGCCAAATCTCCACCCTCCCCTTGAGGGAGGGTCGAAAAATTCAGTCGCAGCGCGAATTTTTCGGGGCCGGGTGCTGCCTCAACAATACTCCGCCCCGAAATCCTCTTTTCGCTGTCGCTCAAAGATAATTTCGACCCGCCCTCAAGGGGAAGGTGGAAAGAGCGCCCCAATTTGCGGAAAACATCCGCGGTCGAGACGGACACAAGCGGATTGACCAAAAGCAACCAGCAATCCGGAAGCCAGGGGATTGGAGTAATGCGTTCCCCGCGCCCCTCCATCCAGGCCGGCGCGGACTCGAGGCACACTGGAACATCCGAACCCAATTCGGCGGCAATCGCGCGTAACTTTTCGGACGAGATATCGAGCTTCCACAACGACGTCAGGCCGCGCAGCGTCGCTGCCGCGTCCGCCGATCCGCCGCCGATTCCCGAAGCAACCGGCAGGCGTTTCTGCAGAACCATGCGGGCACCGGAATTGATATTCGCGCGCGCCGACAAAAGCCGTGCTGCTTTCAGCACGAGATTGTCTTCGCCGTCCGTCAGTTCTCCGGCAAAGACGCCTTCGATGGCGAGCGACAATTCATCCGCATATTCGATGCGAAGCACGTCGCCCGCCTCGACAAATGCCACGAGGCTTTCCAGCTCGTGGAATCCGTCCGCGCGCTTGTCGCCCACGTGAAGGGACAGATTGATCTTCGCCGGAGCTAAAACGACAAGACGGTCAGGAGGAAGTGGCGGCGACATCGAGCCCGTGCTTGAGCTTTTCTTCGAGTTTGGATTTCTCATCCGCTTCGGGACCGAAGGCCAACGCGTGGCTCCATTGGAAATGCGCGTCGAGCTTGCGCCCGACTTTCCAGTAGGCGTCGCCCAGATGCTCGTTGATGGTGGAATCGCCCGGCACCAGCAGAACCGCGTTTTCGAGCGTCTTGGCGGCGTCGGCATAGCGGCCGAGCCGGTAATAGGCCCAACCGACGCTGTCGACGACATAGCCGTCGAAGGGGCTCAACGAACGGGCTTTCTCCAGCATCGCAAGCGCCTGGGTCAGATTGCGCCCCTGATCGACCCAACTGTAACCCAGATAGTTCAGGACCTGTGCCTGATCCGGACTCAGCTTCAGCGCGTGCTGAAGATCGGCTTCGGCCAGATCCCAATGATGCGAACGCTCCTCGGCCACGGCGCGGGCGTAAAACAGCGGCCAGTCCTTGTTCGTCACGGGATTGAGCAACTTTACCGCATGGTCGTAGGCGTCTTCTGCCTCGGGCCATTTCTCCGCACTGCGATAGGCGTCCCCCAACGCAGTCCATGTCGAAATTTCACCGGGCTGGGCTGCGGCGATCGCTTTTAGATCGGCAACAGCCACGTCGTTGCGGTCGAGATGCGTCTCGTCGATCGCAATCTGGACGGACGCCGCCATCTTGTAGGGCGAATCGGAATCGACGCTGCGATAGATCTCGATCGCGTCGTCATATTTGTCGAGTGCCTCGAAGCGGTCGGCCAGCACGATCTTGGCTAGATCGAGATGCGGCGCGAGATAAAGCGAGAGACGCAAATAAAGGATTGCGATATCGGCACTCGTTTCGTCGGTGAGCGACGCCGCGATGCCAAACAACGCTTCTGCTGCGCCGTCCGCTGCGGTGGGAACAAGGCGTTCCGGTTTGGTGCCGGCATCGAGCCGAGCCAGTCCTGCAGCGACGATAGGTGCGACAGCCACTTCGGATGCGAGCTTGGTGTAAAGTTTGCGCGCATCTTCCGTGCGGCCGGTCCGTTCGAGAAAGCGGCCATAGGCGTCGACCGTGCGCGGGCTCGAGCCTCCTGTCAGCGCCTCGCGATAGGCAGCATCGGCATCGGTATTCTGCCCGGCAAGATCGAGCAGCAGTGCCCGCTGGTAGGCCGCCAGAATATCCGTCCCACCCTGGGCAGGCACCAGTTTGAGATCGGCAAGTGCCGTCTTGGTGTCGCCCTGCCCTGCGGCCGCCCAGGCATCGAGCAGCGACAGCGTGAGTTCGGTGAACGGGCCCTTTCCCGATTGGGCGATCTGCGTGCGCGCACCGGCATAATCGGCATGCTTGAATGCCGCGACTGCGAGGCTCAGCCGCGCCGCCCGATTGTCCGCCTCCTTCGCCACCACGCGCGTCGCAAGGCGTGCGGCAGCCTCGACGTCGCCATTCGCGGCCGTATAGAGGAACGCGTGATCGAGGATATCCGGATCGCCCGGATTGTCGGACAGGCTCTCGCGATAAAGTTTCGATGCATCACTCAGATCGTGCTGCGTGGCCGCGAGCCGAGCCGACATATAGTCACCATAGCTGGCCGCCTCCGCGTTCGTTCCAGATGACGGCAATGTCGTCGCAATACCGCCCATATCGGCGCAGGCCGACAATGAACCGGCCAGAGCCATGGCGGCGAACGGGGCAGCGGCAATACGCAGACGCAACTTGAACCTCACATGTTTGGATAATTCGGGCCGCCGCCGCCTTCGGGCGTGACCCAATTGATGTTTTGCTCCGGGTCCTTGATATCGCAGGTTTTGCAGTGGACGCAGTTCTGCGCGTTGATCTGGAACCGCGGGCCCGAGGCTTCCTCCACGATCTCGTAAACGCCGGCAGGGCAATAACGCTGCGCCGGCTCGTCATACTTCGGCAGATTGACCCGGATCGGAATGGATGGATCCTTCAGAACCAGGTGTATCGGTTGGTCTTCCTCGTGATTTGTGTTCGATAGAAACACAGACGACAGCTTGTCGAAACTCACTTTGCCGTCAGGCTTGGGATAGACAATCGGCTTGAACTCCGCTGCCGGCCGCAAGGTCGCATAATCTGCCTTTCCGTGGTGGAGCGTGCCCAGAACGCTGAACCCAAACAACTGGTTCATCCACATATCGATCCCGCCAATCCCAAGCGCCAGGAAGGTGCCTAGTCTCGACCATAGCGGCTTAACGTTTCGTACACGCTTCAAGTCCGTGTAAACGTGGCTTTCGAGGTAAGCCTCTTCGTAGTTGTCGAGCACGTCGCCGGTGCGCCCTTCGCCCAGCGCCGCAAAGGCAGCCTCGGCCGCGAGCATGCCCGTTTTCATGGCGTTATGGCTGCCCTTGATGCGGGGGAGGTTCACAAATCCCGCCGCGCAGCCGATTAGCGCGCCGCCCGGAAACACCAGCTTCGGAACCGACTGGAAGCCGCCTTCGGTGATCGCGCGCGCGCCATAGGAGAGTCGTTTACCGCCTTCCAGCATCTCGCGGATACGCGGATGCGTCTTGGCGCGCTGGAATTCGTCGAAGGGCGAAATGTATGGATTTGAATAATTCAAATGCACCACAAATCCGATGGAGCACAAATTCTCTCCGAAGTGATACATGAACGAGCCGCCGCCTGTTCGATTGTCGAGCGGCCAGCCCATCGTGTGCATCACAAGCCCGCGCTTGTGATTCTCGGGCGGCAACTCCCAGAGTTCCTTGAGGCCGATTCCGAACTTCTGCGGATCGTGCCCCGCGGTTAGATGATATTTCGGGAGCAGCCGCTTGGTCAGCGAACCGCGCGCGCCTTCGGCGAAGAATGTGTACTTGCCGTAAAGCGCGATGCCCGGTGTGTAGGAATCTTTGTGATGCCCGTCGCGCGCGACGCCCATATCGCCGATGATGACACCCTTTACTTCGTCCTTGTCGCCGTAGGCGATGTCGGCCGCAGCAAACCCCGGATAGATCTCGACCCCCAGCGCCTCGGCCTGTGTTGCAAGCCAACGACAGAGATTGCCGAGGCTCACAATGTAATTGCCGTGATTGCTCATCAAAGGCGGCATCATGAAATTGGGAATGCGGATGCCGCCGGCGGGTCCGAGATAATAGAAGCGGTCGTCGGTGACGGCCGTATCGATGGGCGCGCCCTTTTCCTTCCAGTCCGGGATCAGCTCGTTGATTGCGATGGGATCGATCACCGCGCCGGAGAGGATGTGGGCGCCGATTTCGGAACCCTTTTCCACCAGGCAGACACTAACCTCGCGCCCCGCCACCGCTGCAAGCTGTTTCAGCCTGATCGACGCCGCAAGACCCGCCGGCCCGCCGCCGACGATCACGACGTCATATTCCATGCTCTCGCGTTCGACGGTCTCCGCCATCGCAAATCCTGGTATCGGTCCTCTGCAAGGTTTATGGGGCGGCAAAGCTGCCAGGGTCAACGGCGGCCAGGGTCGCGGTCCACGGCGCGAGGTCGGGGTCGCGTGGACGGGTTCGCTAGCCTATCATCGGCCTCATGTCCCAGGACAAATCCGAAGCACTCGCCGCCCTCGCCTGGCTTATCGATGCCGGCGCAGACGAGGCATTGCAGGATGATCCGGTTGACCGGTTCACGGCCGTGGCTCCCAAGGCCAAGGCATCGCCACAAGCGCTGCGCCCGGCGTCCGAGGCTATCCGGCCGAAGACCGAGTTACCGAAGCCGTCGCCGCCCAAATCCGTACCGCCGGCAGTCGATACAGACCCGATTGGTCGCGCGACTGAAATTGCCGCGCGTTGCAATTCGCTCGCGGAACTCAAGGCAGCACTCGAGGCGTTCGAAGGTTCCGCTCTCAAGAAGCTTGCGACCAGCACCGTTTTCGCCGACGGCACACCAGATTGCCACATCATGTTCATCGGCGAGGCGCCGGGGCGTGAAGAGGATTTGGCCGGGCTACCCTTTGTCGGGCGCGCGGGCAAATTGCTGGACAAGATGCTCGCCGCCATAAAACTCGACCGCAAGAAGAACGTTTACATTACAAACGTGATAAACTGGCGGCCGCCGGAAAACCGCGATCCATCGCCCGAGGAAGCGGCGACGTGCCTGCCCTTCCTGCGGCGCCATATCGAACTGGTCGAACCCGAAATCATCATCGTACTGGGCGCGGTCGCCGCGCGTCATGTGATGGGAAGGACCGACGGCATCATGCGTTTACGGGGCAAATGGCTCGAATATTACGCGAATGGGCGCATGGTGCCGGTGATGCCGACATTGCACCCCGCCTATCTGTTACGCCGGGCAATCGACAAAAAACTCGCCTGGCGCGATCTGCAGGCGATCGACGAAAAAATTAAATCGCTCGGATTGCTTGAGCGCGGCGTCGTGCGCGGCTAGTTTGCCGGCTTCCGTGAATGCAAGAACTGGAGTTGAAGTGAAGCTCACCTTCCTTCTAACGGCATCGTTGACCGCATTCCTGTGCGCCTTTGCGCCCGCGATTGCGGACGAAGACGGTTTGTCGGGTAGCGGCGCAACGTTCGAGCCGCATGTTCTTTCGTCCGAAGACGTGCGGCTTTATCGCGAGATTTTCAGAGACGAGCGCGAGGGCCACTTTGCGGATGCCCAGGAAGATGTCGCCAGGCTGAGTGACCACTGTTTGATCGGTTACGCCGAAGCCGAACATCTCCTGTCGCCCCACAGCAAGCGCACGCCGGTCGTCCAACTCGCGGCGTGGCTCGACGAATATAACGATCTCCCCATCGCGGATCGGGTGCGGGCACTGGCCGAGAAGCGCAACAGCGAAAAGCGGAATCGACATCACCGCGTCGAAATCGCCTCGCCCGAATATGTAAAGCGCCGCGGCGGCGGATATGAAGATACCGACATTCCCGATCCCGTCATGGTGTCCGATGCATCGCGCACGGCGCAGCCGCAGATCGAAGCGTTCATCAAGACCGACCAGCCGACGCAGGCGGAAGACATCCTGAAGACCGTCTTGAGCGCCAATGTGGACGAATCCGACGTCGCACATCTGACGCGGCGCGTATCCGCCTCTTATCTCGCCGAGGGATTGGATGCGGACGCCTATCGCGTAGCGACGGAAGTCACGCGTTCCGACTACGTGGTCGCGCCTTTGCTCAACTGGGATGCGGGGCTCGCCGCTTACCGCCTCGGCAACTATCAAGACTCGGCTTCTCATTTCGAGGAATTGGCCGAAGCGGGCTCCGTGCCCAACTACACCCGAAGCGCTGCTGCGTTCTGGGCCGCGCGTGCGCATATCCAGGCCGGCGAGCCGCTTCGCGTTTTGACGCTCCTCTCGGCAGCTGCGCGCGAAGAGCCTACGTTCTACGGCATGCTGGCCGAGCGCATGCTGGGACAAGATACCCAGTCCGGCTTCTCGGATCCGGTTCTCGATCGCGACAATTTCGACGCGCTCATGCGCGTGCCGGCCGCGCACCGCGCCGTCGCGCTGTCGCAGATCGGCGAAACGGAGACCATCAACGCCGAGATGAATCGAGCGCTTGCCGGGATCGATCTTCAGAGGCAGGGCCAAGCCTACGCCGCACTGGCCCGCAGCCTCGATCTGCCGAATCTCGAGTTGCGCGCGAGCGAAACCCAGGCGTCCCGCGGAATCATGCTGACGGGCCTGTTTCCGGTACCGCACTATAGGCCTCCCGGCGGCTACAACATCGATCCATCATTGGTGCTTGCTTTCGCGCGTGCCGAAAGCCGCTTCCAGCCTAATGCGATTTCCTATGCGGGCGCGCGCGGGATCATGCAGATCATGCCCGGCACGGCCGCGCACATGGAAGGCGCGACACCTTCGCCCGACCAGATGAACGATCCGTCCTACAATCTCGGTCTTGGCCAACGCTATCTGCGCGAATTGCTCGATCAAGTCGACGGCAATTTGGTGCATCTTGCGGCTGCCTATAACGCAGGCCCGGGCGCACTGACGCGCTGGATGGGCACGCATTCAAATCAGCTCAATGATCCACTGCTGTTCATCGAGAGCATGCCCGTTCCGCAGACTCGCTCCTACGTGAAAGAAGTGCTGACCTATTACTGGATGTATTCGCGCCGGGTCGGTGAAAGCGCGCCGACCCTGGACGATACCGCCTCCGGCAAGTGGCCGCGCTACTGGCCACGCAATTTCAATGCGCCCACGGCGACCACGACACCGCAGCAACCCGCCAACACGCTTGTCAGCGATGCCGCCACACCGGATTGACGAGAGCCGCGCCTTCGTTCCCGTCCGCATCGCCGTGCTGACGGTATCCGACACACGCGACGCCTCGAACGACACGTCCGGCGACACACTCGCGGCCAAGATCGCGGAGGCGGGACATGTGCTGGCAGCGCGAACGCTGGTCAGGGACGATCAGAAATTGATTTCCAGCCAGCTGCGGGCCTGGATCGACGAGCCGCAGATCGATGTCGTCATTTCCACCGGCGGCACGGGACTTACAGGCCGCGATGTCACCGTCGAAGCGTTCAAGTCGGTATTCGAAAAGGAGATCGACGGGTTCTCGGTGTTGTTTCACCAGATCAGCTACGGGAAGATCGGCACCTCCACCATTCAGTCGCGCGCCTGCGCCGGCGTCGCCAAGGGCACCTATTTGTTCGCGCTGCCAGGCTCGACGGGGGCGGTGAAAGACGGCTGGGACGGCATCCTCAAATGGCAACTCGATGTCCGCCACCGCCCGTGCAATTTTGTCGAGATCATGCCGCGGCTGGAAGAGCACCGGAAATAACCTACTTCGCGAGTTCCGCGTCCGGTGTTAAATTCTGCGCGCCGAACAGGGAGACTTGCCATGGGCGTGGCTGTGATCGTGGGCACCAAAAAGGGCGCCGCCGTTCTGACTTCCAACACGCGAGAAAACTGGTCTGCCGTGTTTGTGCTCAAGGGCTGGCACGTCACGGCCTCCACGCGCGACGAAGGCGGACGCTATTACGCAGCCATCAACAACGACGTGTTCGGGACCGCCATCATGGTGAGCGACGATCTGAAGGGATGGCGCCAACTTGAAAATGCGCCGCGCTATCAGCCCGGCGAGAAGGGCAATCCCGAGCATATCCGTATCCAGGCCAGCAGCGATTTCATGGGCAAGTACAAGGACGCGCCGCGCCTCGTCGATCAGATATGGACGTTGCATGCGGCGCATGGCGCGATCTATGCGGGCGTCTCGGAAGCGGGGGTCTTCGTCAGCCGCGACCGCGGTCAATCCTGGGGCGGAATCGACGGCTTCAACAATCAGCCGGGCCGCGAGGAGTGGCCGCCGGGTTTCGGCGGACTTTGCGCGCACACAATCCTGACGGACGCCAAGAGTCCGGACCGCATATGGGTTGGTGTTTCGTCCGTGGGATTTTTTCGCTCCGACGACGGCGGCAGGAGCTGGGCGCTCAAGAATGACGGCGTCAATCAGACGCTCGGTAGCAGTTGCGTCCACCGCGTGACGCACGATCCCAACAATGCCGACGTCATGTACCGCCAGGATCATCGCGGCATGTACATGACCACGAATGGCGGCGACAGCTGGAGCGTCATCGAAACGGGTCTGCCCGTGGGAGACCTTTCCGACGGTCATCGTTGCTCGTTCGGATTCCCAATCGTGATGGACAAGCGCACGCAGAGCGTGTTTGCGGTGCCACTCGAGGGCGACAATTTCCGCATGCCGCCGAACGGAAAACTCGCCGTCTATCGCACGCGTGACGGCGGCGGGCGGTGGGAAGCGTTGAGCAATGGCCTCCCCGACGGCGCATTCGTGACCGTCTTGCGCGGCGCAATGTCGACCGACGAGCTCGATCCCGGCGGAGTCTATTTCGGCACGAGCTCAGGCGCGGTCTATGCGTCGCCCGACCTGGGAGGTCACTGGTCGGAAATCGCGCGCGGGCTGCCCAGGATCAGCAGCGTCGAGGCCTATGCGACGTGACCTTTGTGCGGGTGAAGTTTCCGCCCGTCCTGCGCGCGGCAACAAACGGCGCACGTGACGTGGAAGCGTCCGGTCGTACGATCCGCGAAGCGCTCGACGACGCCGCGGCCCGTATTCCTGGGCTAAAACTACATCTGTTCGACGAAGCCGGCCGGGTCCGGCAGCACATCCTCTGCATTCACAACGAAAGCGTGGTGCGTGGTCCGGAAATGACCCAGCACCGGATTGAGCCCGGCGACGAGATCATCCTGGCCAACGCGTTTGCCGGCGGCTGATTCGGAAGCATTTTGTTCTTGCTTTGTTCCATCTATTCTGTAGGATGGACCCATGACCACAGTTCTCGACACCACAGCCGATCCGCGGCGGCTCCGCGGGCGGGGCGCCCTCTCCAACGCCGTTGGCCGCTATGAACGCGAGACGCGCGTTCTGGTCGATGACGGCTGGAGTGCGGACGACGAATTGCCGCCGGTCAAGACCGAAGTGCTGCGCGATTCTGCGCGCACCATCATCACGCGCAACCAGTCGCCCGATATCTCGTTCGACCAGTCGATCAATCCCTACAAGGGCTGCGAGCATGGTTGCATCTATTGCTTTGCGCGACCGACGCACGCCTATCTGGGATTGTCGCCTGGCGCGGACTTCGAATCCAAGATTTTTGCAAAGCCGAACGCAGCCGAATTGCTCGCGCGCGAATTGTCAGCGCCCGGCTATGTGCCCAAGGTCATCGCGATGGGAACCAACACGGATCCCTACCAGCCGACCGAGAAGCGCATGCGAATCACGCGCGCGATCCTCGAAGTGCTTTACGAGTTTCGTCATCCCGTGGGCATCGTGACCAAGTCGCCGCTGATCCTGCGCGATCTCGATATTCTGGCACCGATGGCGGAACTGGGGCTCGCCAAGGTGGCACTTTCGATCACTACGCTCGAGCGCAAGCTTGCCCGCGAAATGGAACCGCGCGCCGGTACGCCGCCGCGTCGCTTGCAGGCGATCAAGGAATTGCATGCCGCCGGCATTCCCGCGGGTGTGATGTTTGCGCCCATCATCCCCGCGCTCAACGACGAAGAACTGGAATCCGTTCTCGAAGCGGCCGCCGATGCCGGCGCGCTAAGAGCCGGCTATGTGCTCTTGCGCCTGCCGCTTGAGATCAAGGACCTGTTTCGCGAGTGGCTCGAAGCGAATGCGCCGGGCCGCGCCAAGCATGTGATGTCGCTCGTTCGACAGATGCGCGGCGGCAAGGACTACGACAGCACCTGGCACACCCGCATGCGCGGGACCGGTCCTTACGCGGAAATGATCGCGCGGCGGTTCCATATGGCGGTCAAGCGCCTGGGGCTAAATCGCGGCATGTCTCCGCTCACGCTGGCCAAATTCCGCAAACCGGCGCAGATCGGAGATCAACTCGCGCTGCTTTGAAGTGACCTGAGCTGGACGAGACTTTGATGGCCGGTGCGGCGCCATCCAGCCGATTTCCAAATCGTCTCACGGCATCGTGCTGGGCTGTGGATAGAACTGCATCCCTCGTTTTCAGGGCGGGAACGACTCTGCCACACTCCTGCCCATGCCAAGCTATGCCTTCGAGACCAAAATCCTTGCGCAGAGGACCGGGCCCGTCGCAGGGGTCGATGAGGCTGGCCGGGGCCCGCTCGCCGGGCCCGTCGTCGCTGCGGCGGTGATCTTCGAACGCAAGCACATTCCCAAAGGACTCAACGATTCCAAGCAGATGACGGCAGAGGCGCGCGAAAACGCGTATGTCGTGATCATGGAACGCGCTGTCTGCGTAGGGATCGGCGACGCCAGCGTGGACGAGATCGACCTCATCAACATCCGCCAGGCAACGCATCTCGCGATGGCGCGGGCGATTCGCGCACTAGCGATTCAGCCGGCTTTCGCGCTGGTCGACGGCAACGACGCGCCTGCGTTGCCCTGCCCCTGCGACACGATCGTCGGCGGAGATGCGCGCTCGGTATCCATCGCCGCCGCCTCGATCATCGCCAAGGTCACACGCGACCGGATGATGCAGGCGTTGCACGAAGAACATCCGGGCTATGGCTGGTTCAGGAACAAGGGCTACGGCACCGACGAGCACCTCACAGCCCTCATGCGCCTCGGTCCGTGCCTGCATCATCGTCGCAGCTTCGCCCCTGTGCACAACATCTTGTACGGTGCGAATCCTCAAGACTCTAATCTAAGGCTTTGATTCCAAAGACTCTTGACCTGTGGACTCCGGCGAATCACTGTCCGCGTCCATTGTGGATAAAAGGGGCGCGGGATGGCCGAGGGGCTGAAGTTCGAGGATGCGGTCGACCGCGTGCTCGAGGGCGACTGTATCGAAACGATGAGATCCTTGCCCGCGGGCTGTGCGGACATTGTCTTTGCCGACCCTCCCTACAACCTTCAGCTCGAAGGCGACTTACACCGCCCGGACAACAGCAAGGTCGACGCGGTCGACGACCATTGGGATCAATTCGCCAGTTTCGCCGACTATGACCGCTTCACCCATGACTGGCTCAGCGCCGCCAAGCATGTTCTCAAGGACACGGGTGCGCTGTGGGTGATCGGCTCCTATCACAACATCTTTCGGGTCGGCGCGACCTTGCAGGACCTCGGCTTCTGGATCCTGAACGACGTCGTGTGGCGCAAGACCAACCCGATGCCCAATTTCCGGGGCCGACGCTTCACCAACGCGCACGAGACCCTGATCTGGGCCGTCAAGGACCGCAAGCAGAAGAACTACACATTCAACTACGAAGCGATGAAGTCGCTGAACGACGAACTCCAGATGCGCTCGGACTGGACCTTGCCGATCTGTTCCGGCGGCGAGCGGCTCAAGGACGAAGCGGGCGAAAAGGCCCATTCGACGCAGAAGCCGGAGGCCCTGCTCCACCGCGTGGTCGTGGCGTCCACGAAACCGGGCGATGTGCTGCTCGATCCATTCTTCGGTTCCGGGACGACGGGCGCCGTCGCGCGACGGCTTGGCCGCCGCTTCATCGGCATCGAGCGTGATCCAAAATATGCGCGGCTTGCGCGTTCGCGCATCGCTGCGGTCGAACCCGCAAACGACGACGCGTTCGAAATCACCAGGTCCAAACGCGCCGAAGCACGCATTCCGTTTGGCTGGGTAGTCGAGCGCGGGCTTCTTCCACCGGGTTCGATCCTTCACGGAATTCAAAAGCACCATCGCGCGAAAGTGCGAGCCGATGGGTCGATCGTGAGTGACAAAACGAGCGGCTCGATTCATCAAATTGCCGCTCATGTGCAGGGGCTCGACGCGTGCAATGGCTGGACGTTCTGGCAGTACGAAGCGGCGAACGGCAAGCTGGCGCCGATCGACGTGCTGCGTCAGCGCTTGCGGGCCGATCTCGCCTGAGCAAATAGCGGGCCGCCCTCGTCCAATGCGTGGTCGACGATCTTGCGCATGACTGTGGGAAGAGCTGCGGCTCGCAACATCTTTTGCGCAATCCATTGCCCCTCGACCTTGGGCCGTTTCGTGAGCATCGCCGTATAGACCTCGGTCTCCAGCTCGAAATGCGTGAACCCGTGACGCACGATTCCCGCGCGCTTGCGCCATTCCGCGTCGAACGGCGCTTGCGCGAGCGCAGCTTTACCGGACGGAAAATTCTCGGCCCATGGTCCGAGCGGGGGCTGCAGCATGCCGCCGAGCAGACCATTTTCCGGGCGCTTCACGAGCAGGACCGCGCCTTTCGCGTCGCGTGCGACGAAAGCAGCCCCGCGCCTGAGCGGACGCACAGCGCGTTCGGCCTTGAGCGGCAATCGCTCGGCGATGCCGCGGGCACGCCCCACGCAATCCTCCGCCCACGGGCAATTGGTGCATGTCGGCCGGCGCGGTGTGCAGATGAGCGCGCCCAGGTCCATCAGCGCTTGCGCAAAATCGCCGGCGCGTTTCTCCGGCACGAGCGATTGGCCGAGCGTTCGAAGCTTTGGCTTTGCAAGCCGCAACGGCTCTTCGACCGCGAAGAATCGCGCAAGCACGCGCTCGGCGTTGGCGTCGACAGCCGCTTCTCTCGCATCGAATGCAATCGCGGAAATCGCGCCCGCCGTGTAGGGCCCAACGCCGGGAAGTTTTCGCAGACCTTCGGCCGTGCGCGGGAACTTCCCGCCGAATTCCTTCGCGACGTTTTGTGCGGCACGGTGGAGGTTTCGGGCTCGCGCGTAGTAGCCGAGACCAGCCCAGGCGGCGAGCACATCGTCGAGCGGCGCCGCCGCCAACGCCTCGACGGTCGGCCAACGGGCGAGGAATTCGCGATAATAGGACGCGACCGCGACAACAGTCGTCTGCTGCAACATAATTTCGCTGAGCCAGACCCGATAAGGATCGGCGGTCTCGCCGGCTCCGGCTCGCCAGGGCAATTCGCGCCGATGCGAGTCGTACCACGCCAGAAGCCGTGTGGCCGGGGAAGCGGTCTTTTGCGTATCATGGCGTGGTTTGAGCATAGTACCGAAGAAGCAGAGAGAGCCAGCATGGCGCAAGGCCTAACCGAAAAACCCTCAGTGCCCGAGCTGCCTCGCCGCAACCGAACGGAGGCGGTGGAGCGTGGCCTGAGCGCCATCGCGGCAACAGCATTCGAGCGCGCGGGCTTTCGCGATCCAGCACTTATTTTGCGGTGGGCGGAAATTGTGGGACCCGAAATCGCCCGTTACGCGCGGCCCATGCGCCTTAGCGAAGGCCCCTCGGGAGGGGTTCTCACTCTCAAATCCGAACCGGGGGCATCCGTGTTCCTGCAGCACGAGAGTCGCACGCTCTGCGAGCGAATCAATACCTATCTCGGGCGCTCCGCCATCGCCCGGCTGCGATTCGTGCCGGGCGAAGTCGCTGTAAGGGCCGCCGTCGCTCCGCTTTCCGGAACCGCCGCCGAAGCGTCGGCCACCGATCCTGCCCGCGGATTCCAAGGCCCGGAGCGTCTCAAAGAGGCCCTTATTAACCTTGCGCGGTCCCGCCGTCGGCCAGTGTCGCCAGGCACCGATTGAACGGCGCACGCGCCTCTGCCACAAGCACGCTGGCAGACGGCGGAGTGTCGGGACGTGAACCGCAAACAACTTTTGATCGGATTGGTGGCGCTCGCCGTCGTGGCGGTTGGCGTGGCGGCCTATTTCCTATGGTTCTCGAGCAGTTCCAGCGACGCTGCGTTGCCCACGGGCGCCGAAAAATACGGCATCCAGATCACGTCGCGTGACCGCACCCTGGGCTCGCCCAAAGCACCTATCCTCATGGTCGAATACGCCGCGCCGAGCTGCCCGCACTGCGCGCATTTCGACATGGAGATATTCCCCCAACTCAAGCAGAAAATGATCGATACCGGGAAGGTCTATTATGTGTTCCGGGTGTTCCCGTTGGGCGCGGTCGACGTTGCGGCCGAATCGATCGCACGCTGTTTGCCTGAGGATAACTATTTCCAGTTCATTGACCTTCTGTTCCGGAATCAGTCGAAGTGGGACCCGGACGGCTATGACATTCCCGACGTGCATGCAGCCTTGGTCGAAATGGGGCGGACGGCGGGTTTGAGTGCGGACAAGGTTGACGCCTGCATCGGCAACCAGACCGTCGCGAGCCAAGTAGCCCAAGTCGGTCAGGATGCACAGACGAAATACAACATCTCTGGCACGCCGACATTTCTTATCAACGGGCAAGTACATGGCCCGTTCGTGGACTACACGGAGTTGCAGGACTTCATAACCCCGATGCTGTCGAAGAAATAGTGCGGCAGCACATACAGGCGGCAGGACGGCGCGTAATCGTTGAAGTTCACCCGGCTCAGGCTTTCCGGTTTTAAATCTTTCGTCGAACCGACGGAGCTCCACATCGAGCCCGGCCTCACGGCGGTCATTGGGCCCAACGGTTGCGGCAAGTCGAACCTGTTCGACGCACTGCGCTGGGTCATGGGCGAAACGCGCCCGACGTCGATCCGCGGCTCGGAAATGGACGACGTGATTTTTGCGGGCAGCGCGGGACGGCCCGCGCGCAACACGGCTGAAGTCATCCTGTTCATCGACAATTCCGATCGCACCGCAACAGCGCCCTACAACGAATACGACGCGATCGAAATATCACGGCGGATCGAGCGCGAGGCCGGCTCGGTCTATCGCATCAACGGCCGAGACGTCCGCCAACGCGATGTGCAGATTTTTTTTGCCGACGCCTCCTCGGGCGCATCCTCCACGGCGTTCGTGCGCCAGGGCCAGATCGGCCTCCTGATCAGTCAAAAGCCGCTCGCGCGTCGCGCGATCCTCGAAGAAGCGGCCGGCATCGGCGGACTGCATCAGCGCCGCCACGAAGCCGAGCTTCGCTTGCGCGCCGCCGAGACGAACATGGCACGCCTCGACGATGTCATCCGCGAAGTCGAAGGACAATTGCAGAGTCTCAAGCGCCAGGCGCGCCAGGCTGCACGCTACCGCAACCTTTCAGGATTGATCCGCAAGGCCGAAGCGCTCGCGCTCCATTTGCGCTGGTCGTTGTCTGCCGTGCAGATGCGCGCGGCCGAATCGGCTCTGGAATCCGCCGCCGCCGCGGTTGCCGATTGCACGGAGCGTTCCGCGGTTGCCGCGACGGTGCAGCTCAATGCGAGCGCCGATTTGCCGCCGCTGCGGGTGATCGAATCAGAAAAGGGCGCAGCCCTTCATCGGCTGATCATCGAGCGCGACGCATTGGATGCTGAAGAGGCGCGCGCGCGCGAGGCGGCCCAACGCCTGCGGCAACGCATCGGTCAGTCCGAGCAAGACATTGTACGCGAGCAAGCACTCGATGCCGACGCACAAACCGCACTGAAAAAACTGTCGGACGAAACCAAGAGCCTCGAAGCGATGTCGGCGCGGGCTGCGGGAGATATGGCAGACGCCGAATCGCTCTCCGCCGAGATGACCGATACGCTTTCCACGGCAGAGCGTTTGCTCGAACGCCTGACCTCGGAACTCGCCGAATGGCATGCGCGCAAACAAAGCCTCGAGCGTTCGCGCGAAGTGGCCGCAGCGCTTGCGGAAACCAGCACGCAGCAACTCGAAAGCGCCCAGGAACGGCTCGACGACGCGATTTCGCGCGCGGCGGAGATGCCGGATGTCCGCGCTGCCGAAGCCGCCGCCGAGGAAGCTCGCACCATTGCCGCGATCGCACGCGAGGCGATGACCGATGCGCGCGCCCGGCTCGAAAGCGCCGAAGCCGCCGAAGCCACAACTCGCGGGCCTCTCGAAACGGCCGAGCGCCATGTGCAGGGGCTTTCCGCGGAAGCCAAAGCGCTCGCCGATCTGCTGCGTCCGCAGGGACAGGATTTGTTTCCGCCTCTGGTCGATGCCGTCGTTGTGCAAGCCGGTTACGAAGCGGCGTTTGCTGCGGCCCTGGGCGACGATCTGCAGGCGCCCCTCGACGAAGCGTCGCCCCATCATTGGCGCAATCTTGGTCCCCTCGATGCGGCTCCGTCCTTGCCGGGCGACGCGAGGCCGCTCAGCGAATTCGTCGATGCGCCGCGTGCCCTGTCGCGTCGTCTTTCGATGACCGGCCTTGTCTCGGAGGAGACGGGCATAATGCTGCAGGCCGCTCTTCTTCCAGGGCAGCGTCTCGTCACGCAACGCGGCGATCTGTGGCGCTGGGACGGCTATGCCGCCTCCGCCGATGCACCCTCGCCGGCAGCAGTGCGCCTGTCGCAACGCAACCGGCTCGCAGCACTCGAGATCGAGATCGCGCGGAGCAGGGAATCGCGCGGCGAGGCCTTTGCGCGCTTCTCGGAGGCGAAAGTGCAAGTCGATCAGGCTCGCGACACGGCACGCGCGTCCGAACAGGACGAGAGACGCGCCGAACAGTCTTTGATTGCGGCGCAGGATCACGCCGCGAAAGTGGCGCGCGCGGCAGCAGAACGCGCCTCGCAACTGGCGTCGTTCGAAGCCGAGATTCGCCGCCTCGGTCAGGCGCGCGATGCAGCGCACGAAGCGGAAGAACAGGCGATTGCAGGGATTGCCGAACTTGCCGACGGCATAGAGCTGGGCGAATCGGCTGCAGGTGCCCGCAGCGGTGCGGCCGATGCACGCGGCGCGCATGCGGAAGCGCGCGCGGCGCTCGATGCCCTGCGGCGCGAAGGCGAAATCCGCGCGCAGCGTCTCACTGCCGTCGCAGACGAATCCGCCCGGTGGCAAAGCCGCCGCGATGCGGCAGGTCAGCACATTGCGGAATTGAACCGTCGTCTCGAAGAAATGCGCGGTGAACTGACCGCGCTCGATTCTGTGCCGGACGCCATCGGCCTCAAGCGCGGTGTGCTGCTCGACACGATTGCCGGCGCAGAAGCGTCGCGTAACCAGGCCGCGGATGCCCGCGCTGCAGCCGAACGGAATCTCGCCGACGCCGACAAAATCGCGAAATCGGCCGATGCGGCATTGGCGG
>Ga0302326_10003837_pt1 | contig 35209 bp, 35 predicted proteins | sample Palsa_T0_3_FD_202264 | JGI IMG/M metagenome (GOLD analysis project Ga0302326, IMG submission 202264) | Peat permafrost microbial communities from Stordalen Mire near Abisko, Sweden - Palsa_T0_3 | ecosystem: Environmental > Terrestrial > Soil > Palsa > Peat permafrost | place: Sweden: Abisko...
TGTGATGTCGAACGGCGCGGCAGCCCCTCCGGCTACCACAGATACCCGTTAGCAACCTGCCCCCCTTGATCTTTGACAACCCCACGAACGATCCCGACGGATACGCAACAACTGTCTCTCCGCCAGCTCTCGTGAACCCTCCGTGAACTGCCCCCCACTCACAAAAGCCGCAAGCGCCCCTCCCAATCCCTCCCTCGCCCGCTCAACACGCATCTGCGTTTCTTTAAATCCAATTACTTGGGCTTTGATCGTTCAAACAGCACCAGCCCCCGGAACAATTGCAGGTTCGCGGGTGTCTCAATAGTAATGCTCGAAGTCCGCAACCTGACGAAGCTGTATGTCCGCAGGCCCGCGGTCGACGACGTCAGCTTTACCATCCAGCCGGGCGAGATCCTCGGATACCTTGGCCCCAACGGCTCCGGAAAAAGCACCACTGTCAAGATGCTGACCGGCCTGCTGGAGCCGTCGCGCGGACTGATCCTCTACCAGGGCCGCAACATCCGGCAGGATTTGATCGGTTACAAAAAGCGGCTCGGCTACGTGCCCGAAGAACCCAACCTCTACCCATATCTGACGGGCCGCGAGTACCTCCAGCTCGCCGGACGCCTGCGTTGCCTCCCGGCCGCGCCCCTGGAATCCAGAATCGACCAACTGTTGAACCTGTTGTCGCTCCACGAACACCGTTACTCGCCCATTTCTTCCTATTCGAAGGGCATGAAGCAAAAAATTCTGATCTCGGCCGCCTTGCTGCATAATCCCGATGTGCTGGTCTTCGACGAGCCGCTCTCGGGCCTCGATGTTACTACCAGCCTGGTGTTCAAGAACCTGCTGAAGGCGCTGGCGCGGGAGGGTAAAGCGATCCTCTACAGTTCCCACGTCCTGGAAGTCGTGGAGAAGGTTTGCACCAGCGTCATGATTCTGCGCAAAGGGTGCGTGGTGGCGAACGACTCGGTGGCGCGCTTGCGCGACCTGTTGTCTCTGCCCTCGCTCGAAGACGTTTTTTCACAGCTTGTGCTCCAGGAAGACACCGAGAAGATCGCCGCCGGCATCGTGGATGTCATGCAGGCTTGAGTCATCGCCATGGGTCCTGCGCTCGAGAACGAAATCTCGCAATTTCGGGAGTTGGCGCGGCATTTCTTCAGCCGCTTTTTCGATAACGACCTGGTGGGCGCCAATTCCGACGATGCCGACATGCGCGCCACGGTGGTCAATATCCTAGCCATGCTGGCCGCACCCGGCATGCTGCTGCCATTCCTGTTCATGTCGAAGTACGTGAAACTGCAGGACGCGCCGATGTATGTGCGCGACCTGGCCTCGCTGGGCGAGAAAGAATTCTTCATCTGCTTTTCGATGACCGTGATGGGCTTGGTGACCGTGATCGAGTGGGAGATGCTTTTTCCCGACCGGCGCGACTATGCCAACCTGACTCCGCTGCCCATCCGGCTGCGTACCATGTTCGGGGCGAAAATCGCGGCATTGCTGGCCTTTCTGGCGATTTTCTCGCTGGCCATCAACGCATTCTCGCCGGTGATGTTCCCGGCGGTGGTCCTCCAAAAGGGATCCGTGCTGAACGTGATCCCTTTCGCCCGCTGTCACATCGTCAGCATTCTGGCCGCGAATACGTTCGTGTTCTTCTTCTGCGTAGCCGTGCAGGGGATTTTGATGAACGTGCTGGGATACCGCGTGTTCCGGCGCGTCTCGCCTTACGTGCAGTTCGGGCTGGTGGCGCTGTTGCTCCTGATGTTTCTGCTTTCCGCGCGCATCGTCTCCCAGTTACAACCGGGCGCGGCGATTAACCCCGCCGCGGTCTACGCCTTTCCGCCCCTCTGGTTTCTGGGGCTGTATCAGACGCAGTTAGGCTGGACCAATCCGGTGTTTCGCGATCTGGCGGCGTCGGCGCGCATGGCCGCGGGGTGGACTACCGCTGTGGCTTTGGCCACTTACATCCTGAGTTACAAGAGACATGTCACACATTCACTGGAAAGTGCGGACGAGTTCTCCACCGTTCCATCCGCCATGGAAAGATTGGTCACCCGCCTGCTCGACCGTTTTGTGGTGCGCGATGGCTTGCAACAGGCGGCGTTCTACTTCATCTGGAAAACGCTGACACGCAGCCGCCGTCACAAGCTGCTGTTCGCGGCCTACGTGGCGGTCGGCTGCGCGCTAATCTTCGAGGGGCTGGCGGTGCTGGTAGCGCGCGGCGGCAACTCCTGGATGTATCATCCCATCCCCGAGCTGCTGCCTGCCCCGCTGATACTCGCCTTTTTCATCTTATGCGGCATGCGGCACGTCTTCGCGGTGCCCGCCGAACTGCGCGCCAACTGGTTATTCCAGGTCTCCGACCGCGGCGAGGCCAAGCGGTGCCTGGCCGGCGTGAAGAAGACCATGCTCGTGCTGGGCGTAGTGCCGTTGTTCGCCTTGTTGCTGCCGCTGCATGTGCTGTTTTGGGGTTGGCGGACGGCTCTGCTCCATATGTTATTCGGTGCGGTCATATCGTGGCTCTTAGTAGATGTGTTGTTGGTGAGTTTCGAAAAGTTTCCATTTACTTGCTCCTATCTGCCAGGCAAGGCGAACTTGAAGGTGTCGTGGCCGCTCTACCTGTTTGGCTTCACCGCTTATGTTTCGGGGTTTCTGACTTTGGAATACTGGATGTTGCAACGTCCGGTTCGTTTTGCGTGGCTGGCTGCGGTGGTCGCCCTGGTGCAAGTGGCGCTATTCATCTACCGCTGGCGCGTGGTCGGGCACAGTGTCGCGCTGGTCTTCGACGAGCAGCCGGAGCCGCTCGTGCGCACGCTCAATCTGTGGGCTTAGCGCCAAACCTTGTATAGTGGCAGGATGCATCCGTGGATGTGGTCGCTCGGCATTGCCGCCCTGGCCTACGGGGCGATTTACTTCGCCGTCAGCCGCGTGATCTATCAACCCACGCGCTACCCCGGCGGCTGGTGGCACACCCAGACTGACTTGGGCGCGCGCGACGTGTGGCTGCTCACTGCGGACGGTCTCCGTCTCCACGCATGGTTCGTTGAGGCGCCAGGCAGCCCTCTGGCCACCTTGTACCTGCATGGGAATGGCGGCAACCTGGCCAATCGGCCCGGCCACTTGCGCGAGATGGCCGCTGCCGGCTCGTCGGTTCTGATTCCGGATTACCGTGGATATGGCAAGAATCCCGGCCGTTCCACCGAGCGAGGACTGTATCGCGATGCCGATGCGGCGTACAACCATCTGATCGCCATCGGTTACCCGCCTTCCCGGATCGTCGTGTATGGCGAGTCGCTGGGCGCGGCGGTGGCCGCCGACGTGGCTGGCCGCCATCCGTGCGCGGGCCTGATTCTGGAGTGCCCGTTCACGTCGTTCTCGGCGATGGCCGGCCGGTTCGTGCCGCTGATCGGCCGGCTGTTCGCCAGCGGTTTCAACACACGCCGCAAGGTCGCCGCCGTGCATGCGCCCGTGCTGATCATCCATGGCGACCGCGACCGCACAGTCCCCTACGCCATGGGGCGCGCGGTGTTCGATGCGGCGAACGAGCCGAAATCGTTTTGCACCGTCGAAGGCGCCAGCCACAAGACCATCGTCGAAACGGCCGGCCCGCTCTATCGCGCGCGGTTGCGAGCGTTTTATTCAAGTACACTGACCTGATATGAGCACTTCGTATAACCGGATCGCCGGCCAAAGCCTGGCCAAAGCCGGCCAAAGCTATTGAGCGCCTGGCCGCGCTCAGCGACGGCGCGTTCGCCGCCAATGCAGGGCGTCAGGTAGTTCAGTTGCGTCTGCTGGCCGACCCAGAAGATCCCCAACGTCATGCAGGTCATGGCGCACATCCCGAGACGCGGCGCGAGCGCGCCCAGCGCCAGCCAGAGGTCCGTTCACTGCGTCTGGCGTCAGCCACTGCCGGTGGTGGCTGCGGCCATCAAGCGCCGCATCGTGATCGGACAGACGCTCTACGAATGCGGCGCGCAGCGGGCCGCACCCCCAACCGTGATATCGTGAAGTACGGTGTCTTCCCCTTTAAACGTCCACCTGGAACGCTATGACGGACCTCTCGATCTGTTGCTGGATTTGATCCGCAAGCAACAGATCGATATCAAGGATATCCCCATCGCCACCATCACGGCTCAGTATTTGCAGTATATGGAGAAAGCGCGCGAGTTGGATATCGATCTGGGCGCGGAGTTCGTGTACATGGCAGCCACTCTGATCCACATCAAGTCGCGCATGCTGCTGCCGCGCGATCCGGCCCTGGCGGCGGACAACGCGGAAGAAGACCCCCGCCAGGAGCTGGTGGAAAAGCTGCTGGAGCACGAGAAGTTCAAAAACGCCGCGGAGATGCTGCAGCAGAAGCGCATGATCGAGGAAAACGTCTGGTCGAATCCGCAGATCGCGCAGTTTACGTCCGAAGACGACGATCCCGGCCTCGCGATCACGCTTTTCGACCTGGTGAAGGCGTTCGGCGAGTTGCTGGAGCGCTCCAAGAACCGGCCCGTTTATGAGGTGTCTGAAGAGGATGTCAGCGTGGGACAGATGATCCTGCGGCTGAAGTCGCTGTTCGTGGAGGCCGGTGACGAGCCGGTCTACATCATGCGGGTGTTCGCGGAGCAGCGCACCCGCAAGGCGATGATCACATTGTTCTTGGCGGTGCTCGAGGTGGTGAAGCAGCAGGCGGTAATGGTGGCGCAAACAGATTTATTCGGCGAAATCGTGCTGCGGCGACACCGGATGTTCGATGCGGTGTTTGCGGCGGACGAGCCGGCGATTGCGATCGAAAGGGAATACCGGTAGTGATGGAAGAGATGCTGGATACGGAGACGCCCGAGGCTGAGGGGGCGAGCGGGGGAGGGGGCGAGGGAGCGATTCCGGAGGCGGAGACGGTCGAGTCGGTCGCCACCGGTGAATTGTTCGCGGGAGTGGAGGCGGCCAGCGCGGTTTCGTCGGAAGACTCGCAGTTGAAGGCTTTGCTGGAGGCCGTCGTTTATATCACCGAGGAGCCTCTTTCCTTGGCTCAGATTGCGACCGCGCTGAACCAGCCTCGCGAGCGCGTGCAGACGCTGCTCGATGAACTGGTCGCCGAGTACGACAAGCCCGAACATGGCGTGACCATGCGCGAGGTGGCCGGCGGCTACAAGATGACCACCAAGCCGGAGCACCATGAGACGGTGCGCAGTTTCGTCCGGAGCTTGAAGCCGCCCCTGAAGCTCTCGCTGCCCGCGCTGGAGACGCTGGCCGTGATTGCCTACAAGCAGCCGGTGACCGCGCCGGAGATTATGGAGATCCGCGGCGTGCAGGGCGCCGGCGTGCTGAAAACGTTGCTCGACCGCAGGCTGATCGCCGCGGCCGGCCGCAAGAACGTAATCGGCAAGCCTATCCTGTACAAGACCACCAAGGATTTCCTGGTGCAGTTCGGGTTGAAGGATCTGACCGAACTGCCGTCGCTCAAGGAATTCGAGGAGATCCGGCGCATGGCTATCGATGGAGACGCGCCGGAGCCTGCACCTGAGCCCACGCCCGAAGCGGCCCCGGTTTCCGAGCCGGAGCCGCCGGCAGACGAGAGCTGATGCCCGAGGAAAGGCTCCAAAAAATCTTATCGCGCGCGGGGATCGCTTCCCGCCGAAAGGCCGAACAATTCATTACGGAAGGCCGCGTCACGGTGAATGGCACGGCCGTCACAGAACTCGGCAGCAAGGCCGATTTGGACCGCGACCACATCAAGGTGGATGGCAAGCTGCTGCGCAAGCCCAAGCACCTGATCTCCATCGCGCTCCACAAACCCCACGGCGTGATGACCACCGTATCCGACCCGGAGGGCCGCCCCACGGTGATGGACCTGGTGCGCGGCATCAAAGAGCGCGTGTACCCGGTGGGCCGCCTGGATTACGCCAGCGAAGGGTTGCTGCTGCTGACCAACGACGGCGAACTGGCCAACGCCATAACGTCGGCCGCCACGCACATTCCGAAAACATACCTGGTGAAAGTGACTGGGTTGCTCACTCCCGAGCAGGAGCAGCAGTTCCGCGAGGGCGTGCCGCTGGGCGGGCGGCGGACGGCGCCGGCGGCCCTGAAGCTGACCTATCGCGCGCAAAACCCGTGGTACGAAGTGCGGCTGACCGAGGGGCGCAAGAATCAAATCCGCGAGATGTTCAAGCACTTCGGGCGGCTGGTGGAGAAGCTGAAGCGGGTGAAGATCGGCTTTCTGGAGCTGGGTCCGCTGAAGCCGGGCGAGTTCCGTTATCTAACTGCGGAGGAAGTGGAGCGGTTCCGTAAGGTGGCCGCGCAGCGGGCAAAGCGATGACTATACCCGAGTTGCTCAAGACCAGCCGTACGATCGCGGTGGTGGGGCTTTCGAGCAAGCGCTTCCGTCCGAGTTACGGCGTGTCGGAGTATATGCAGCGTAACGGATACCGCATCATTCCGGTGAACCCGTTGGTGGAGGCGGTGCTGGGCGAGAAGTGCTATCCGGATTTGGACAGCGTGCGGGAACGGGTGGATATCGTGGATATCTTCCGGCGCGCGGAGTTTGTGCCGGCGATCGTGGAGGCGGCTATCCGGATCGGGGCGCGGGCGGTCTGGATGCAGGAGGGCGTCGTGCATGAGGATGCCGCGGAAAGGGCGCGGGGCGCGGGTTTGGAGGTGGTGATGGATCGGTGTATTTTGAAGGATCATCGGCGGATGGAGTTGGGACGATAGGCCGTTAACTATAGCCGTGTGGCTCGGAAGTTACTCGAGACCGAGCATCGCCAAAACGGGCTCCCGGAGCCTCGCGACCAGCCGCTTGCAACCAATGGGTGTGTATTCGTAGGGAAGAACGCGACGGTGGCGGAGATCGAACGGCACGTCCTCTATCGACTGCGAAAGCAGAAGTACTGGCTTTCCGAGAGTATGTGCGATACCAACTTCGTAGAACACGTTGGGATTCTGGTCACTGAGATCGGCGATTACTAAGTCGGCCGTTGCGATGGCCGCCTTTACATCCTCCATCACCACATTGGAACCGAAGATGTCGTCCCCGCGCGCGCATTCTACCTTGCAAACGTCTAGCACTGGTAGTATGAACTCACTGTAAAGATCTTCGAGATCCGGAATGCCAAACGGCATAATGATAAAGCATTTGGGGTGCTGCCTGGCCAGTTGGGGCGATTTTTTCCGGCGCTTGCTGAGACTCCATCAGGCGCGTAACCTGGGCCGTAAGTCTTTCAAGCTGATCCTGGATGACCGCTGGATCGATGTCGCGCCGCGGCGTTCCCGGTAAATCGCTCATACCGGCTGCTACGCCCGCAGGTGTTCGACAGCCCGAATGACCGCACGTACTCCACTGTCCTGGTCGGACGTCAAGTCTGCCCAGTTGTAATACCGGAGAAAGCCCTGCACCTCACAAGGCTCAACCAGAACGGGAATAATCGGCACCTTGCTCGCGGCGGCAGCCGCGGTTTCCTGCTGGCACCATGTGGACTGGAAATAGTTGGGCGATAGAAGCGCCAATACTACATCGGATTTCTCAATTGTCCTGTTGAGCTCGGCGATGAAGGACTCGCCTATGGGGACCGACGTGGTATCCGTCCAGATTCGAAAGCCGTGTTTCACGAGCCGCGCTCCAAGCAACTCCGCCCACTGCTTGTCTCCATGGGCATAGCTGATGAAAACGTTATTCTTGCTCATGCACGAATCGCCCTCTACCAGTATATCGCGTCAGCGGACCCGCTTGATCATGACTGAATTAATTCCACCCACGGACCGGCGCGATACCATGCGACGGGCTATCGGCCTGCCGCAAACAAAGCCCTGGGTGATTCCGGCCCGCAGCTTACCCAACCGGCACCTCAATCTGCGTGACAAAAACCTCGCTGTGGAAACGCCGGGTAACTTCCGAAGCGTCCGCAGTCTCGAAGAACAGAGTCAGCGCTTCGACCAAGTTCGCTTGGGCCTCTTTCAACCGATGAACCTTGGCTCGCAATATCGAGTTCCGGGCAGAGCGAGACAAAACCCTCGTCTTCGCGTTCGATGATTGCCGTCAAGCGCATTTGTCGCACCATGATCCGAGTCTACAACAGTGGCCCCGTATCCGGTGGGCGGGTAGCGCGAGCCCTTTTGTTGGCGTGTCCGCCAAGCGCCGGCACGAGTGCCGGCGCGGCAGACTGAGAGTCTGCGCCACGACGCCTACTTACACCCTTCGAACACCCCGCCCGGCACCCCCGTATATCCCAGCGCCTGCATCCCCGCCGGCGAACTGTAATAAGCCCTCGAAATCCAGTCTTTCAAATTGCTGAAGTGCGCGTGGCCCCGATAGCTGCCGGGCGCGTTCTCATCCCAAGTCTCCAGCGTGTGCGGGTACGCCATGAACGTCACCAGTTCGGTCTGCTGCTCAGCCGTCAGATGCACGAACGCCGCGCGGTAGCGCGTGAAGGATTCCCCATCCAGGAACGCCAGGCTTTCGAGAAAACTCTTCTGTGTATCGTGCGTTTCCACGGCCAACACCGCATCGATGAAACGGTTCGCCAAAGCCGCTTTGGCGCCCGGCGTATCCGTCGCGGGGATCACGATATCGCCAAAAACGACGAGCGTCTCGTTCTGGTGATCGTCCAAAAACAGCGGCTTCCAATCCGCGCGCGCCAGTTCCTTCGAGGCGTCGTAATCGGACGGAAACTCGCGCGCGGGCGCCACACGCGCAGTCGCTGCGGCGGCGGCACCCAAAAAGGTTTGACGAAATAGATCCCGGCGATTCATCCGCGGAACTATAATACCTTTAACGATGCAATCGGCACAAGCTCCCGAAACATACGACGCCATTGTGGTGGGCTCCGGCGCGACCGGCGGATGGGCGGCCAAACGGCTGGCGGAAGCCGGCCTGAAAGTCGCGCTGCTGGAGGCGGGACGCAACATCTCGCCCAAGGAATTCACCGAGCACATGCCGGCGTACAAGCTGAAATATCGCGACATGTCGCCGGAAATCGCGCGCACGCGGCCGGTGCAGAAGCAATGCTACGCCTGCATGGAGTACAACTACGACTGGTTCGTGGACGATTTGCAAAACCCGTACAGCACGCCGGCGGACAAGCCGTTCACCTGGCAGCGGCTGCGCATCGTGGGCGGACGCACGCTGGTCTGGGGACGCCAGAGCTACCGCATGAGCGATCTGGATTTCAAGGCCGCCAGCCACGATGGCTATGGCGAAGACTGGCCGCTTTCCTATAAGGAGATGGAGCCTTATTACGAAACAGTGGAGCGGTACGTGGGCATCAGCGGCGCGGCGGAAGGAAATCCGACGCTGCCGGATAGCCATTTCCTGCCGCCCATGAAGATGACCTGCGGCGAACTGCGGTTGCGGGAGCGCGTGCAGGCGCAGTTCGGCCGCACCGTCACCATCGGGCGCACCGCCATACTGACCGAGAATCACAATGGGCGCGCGGCGTGCCACTATTGCGGGCCTTGCGAGCGCGGCTGCATCACGTTTTCGTATTTCAGCAGCCCGTTCACCACGGTGGCGGACGCGCTGAAGACCAAGAATTGCACGCTGATCACGAACGCCGTAGTGCGCAGCGTGGATATGGACAACGCCGGCAACCGCGCCACCGGCGTCACGTATATCGATCGCCTGTCGCACAAGACATATCAGGCGCGCGCCCGGAGCGTGATTCTTTGCGCGCAGGCGTTGGAATCGACGCGCATCCTGTTGAACTCATCCACGCGCGTGTATGACAAGGGCCTTGCAAATTCCAGCGGCGCGCTGGGGCATTACCTGATGGATCACGCGGTGGGTGCGGGCGCGGCGGGGGATTTGCCGGGCTTCGATCCTACGCCGAATTCGCCGAGCGGGCCGCATCGCGCCAACGGAATCTATGTAATTCGTTTTCGTAATATCGCGAATGGGCCGCGGCATCCGCGTTTTATTCGCGGCTACGGATTCCAGGGCGGCGCCAGCGCGGGCTTCAACTTCGGTGCACAGGGATTCGGCGCGAGCTACAAGAAGGCCGTGCTGGCGGGAAGCTACGGCATCGACCTGGGCGCGTTCGGGGAATCGCTGCCGCGCTTCGATAACTTTTGCGACATCGACCCCGAGATGCGCGATGCTTGGGGCATTCCCGCGTTGCGGATTCACATGACGCATGGCGACAACGAGAAGGCCATGATGGAAGACGCCGCCTCCACCGCCGCCGAGATGCTGGAAGCCGCCGGCGCGAAGAATATCAAGGTCAATGCGGATCTGGCGGAGCCCGGCATGGCGATCCATGAGACGGGCACCGCGCGCATGGGCGCGGACCCGAAGAAATCCGTGCTGGGCCCGTATAACCAGGCGCACGACGTAAGGAACTTGTTCGTGATGGACGGAGCGTGCTATCCGTCGTCGGCGTGCCAGAATCCCACGCTGACGTTTATGGCGCTGACCGTGCGGGCGTGCGACCGCCTGATCGAGCGATTCAAAAAGAACGAAGTATAGCAGCGGTGCTAAAAGGGAATGATGCGAGCTTTGTGTATCGGCGTTTTAGCGGTTTGGAGCGCGGGGGCCGCTGTGCCGCCCGTGATCCCGGGCGACTCCGAGCGAGGCGCCAAGCTTTTTGAAAACCAACGCTGCGTGCAGTGCCACAGCGTGAATGGCAAGGGCGGCACGATGGGCATGGATCTGAGCAAGCGGGTGGACCGCGGCTTTACGCCCGCGCTGCTGGCCAGCGCCATGTGGAACCATGCGCCGGTGATGTGGGCCGCCATGGAAGGGGCCGGCATCGCACAGCCGAAACTGAGCCCATCGGACGCGGCGGATTTGTTCGCGTACCTGTATTCGACCCGTTTCTTCGACAAACCGGGCGACGCCGCGCGCGGCAAGCAGGCGTTCGCCGACCGGCACTGCGCGGAGTGCCACGGGATTACGGAGTCGCGCGCGGAAGGCGCGCCGCCGGTGGTGAAGTGGGAGTCCCTGGGGCAGCCCATGGTCCTGGCGCAACAGATGTGGGACCACAGCAGCAGCATGCGGGAGGCTTTCGCGCGCAAAAAAATCGCGTGGCAGGAACTGACCGCGCCGGAACTGAGCGATATTCTGGCCTATTTGCGCAACCTGCCGGAGACGCGCGGCATGGAGGCGCGTTTCTCGTTCACTTCCGGGGAGGGCGGGCAGGCCATCTTTGAAGCCAAGGGCTGCGTGAAATGCCATGTGGGAAAGCTGGCCCTAGAGGATCGCCTGCACAATCTGGCGCTCACCGAGATCGCGGTGGACATGTGGAATCACGCGCCCAGGATGATTCAGCCGGTTCCGCAGCTTTCCCAGGACGAAATGCGCCAGTTGCTGAGTTATCTGTGGATGCGGCAGTTTGTGTACGCGAAGGGCGACGTGGCGCGCGGCAAGCAGGTGTTTGCCGTCAAGAGCTGCGCCGGATGCCACAATGGCGGGGAGCACGGCGCGCCGCCGCTGCCGGGGCAAGGGCGGGGATACTCGGAAATCACGATCATCTCGGCGCTCTGGAAACACGGCCCACAGATGTTCACGCGCATGCGGCAGGCCAAGATGCCATGGCCGCGGTTCAACAATCCGCAGCAAATGTCCGACCTAGTGGCATATCTCAATTCGGTGCAGTAGCCCTCGTGGCGCACGCACTCGTGCGTGCCGTGTCGGCACTCATGCCGACACCGGCGAGCGAAGCTCGCCGCCAAGATGCCGAGAGCCAGTCACACGTTTCGCCAAGAATTTCATAGAGCCAGTCTGTCGCATCCAGGCAGGCGTTCCCATGCGTCCCGACGAGCGTCCGTGCAAACCGTAAAGGCTAATCCGCGACCGCTCACTAACCAACGCTTCTAGAAGGAGTTAAGAACGCGCCAGGCCCTCGGAAGGCGCACTCAAGGGGATCTCCGGACTCTCGACTTGCTGGCGCAGCTACATGTCCCGCACCTTGCCCGTTGCCCCCCGCAAGCCACTCCGGCACAGCCGGCCGCCAAACCGCGGCTGCTATTCTGTGAGTGAAAAGGAGCGCTTCACGTGGCACATATCATCCCTCTTGGTTTTGTTACCGCCGGCAATGCCGCTTTGACGGCGAACGTACCGGCGCCGTCCGGATTTCCTCTGCGTTGCAACAAGGTTCTGATACAGGCATATAAGACCGCCAACGCAAGCGACTACGTCTTTGTCGGGCTGACAGGACTGAATAAGACTACCGGTGCGGGGGTCATAGCAGTACTTCAGGCCGGCCAATCGGCGGTGGTCGGAGACGAACGCGACTCCAACGTCCTCGATCCCACCGCCCTAGCCGTGGACAGCGTGTCGGGCGACGCGGTAGTAACCGGCATGTTGTACCAACGGTAGCGCGGCTTATCCGGCAGCAGAAAGGCTCATCGCAATATGAGAAGCACGTTTTTGTCAATACTTGTGTGCGCCCTCGGCGTAGTGACCGCGCCCGCGCAAATCATTGTCGGTGGGGCGGGAATGCCCGTAGGGATACCTGCCGGATCGTCCATCTGGTACGGCTCCGGCGCGCCGCCGAACACCGTCGGGTCGAATGGAGATTACTATCTCGACACGGCCGCATACTGCTTGTATGGTCCGATGGCCGCCGGAGCGTGGCCAACAACTTGTGTCACGTCGGTCCGTCAACTCGGGTATGTGGCCGAGAACATCGGGAACAAGGGAACGGCGGGCGGCTATGCGCCTCTGGACGCCAATGCACTGGTGCCCTTCGGCAATCTGCCGGTCATGGCCGCGATAAACGGCACAAGCGTGCCGACTAATAGCGCTTCCGATCAGACGGTAGTCACTACGGCTCCGGCGGCTGGCGCATGGACGAGCCTCCCGTCATGCCCGGATGCGCTCGGGAACCACTTGAACTACAGCCAAGCGACCCACGGGTTCCTCTGCGGAAACACAGGCAGCGCGGTGGGCAGCGTCGGGTTCAGTGGTGTAGCGGGCGGAACCAATGCCAACGGCCTTTTGATCGGCGGGACTCTGAGCTACACGGGCGGCGGGCAGATCAATGCGAACCAACTGGGCGGCGTGACGCTTTCCAGCTTGCCGTCCGGCCTTCTCACTATTGCCACCGGTACGGGTGTACCGGGCGCCGCTGCGTCTTCGGATGTGATTAACGCCCTGGGATTCCCCCCGGAAAATACCGCGAACAAGGGTGCCGGAAATGGCTATGCGCCCCTGGATTCGAACCGCCTTTTGCCCGTGGCGAACCTCCCGCCCATACTGGCTATCAACGGTACTAGCGTGCCGGGCAACAATGCATCCGACCAGACTGTCGTCACCACGGCGCCATCCTTGGGGTCCTGGACGACTCTGCCATCCTGCCAGGATACCGGCGGGAACCATCTCAACTACAATGTCACCGCGCATGAGTTCTCTTGCGGAAATACAGCCGGCTCGGCTGGTAACGTTTTGTTCGGCGGCGTGGGTTCGGGAACAAACAGTAATGCTTTATTGATCGGCGGTAGTCTGAGTTACACCGGCGGCGGCCAGGTAAATGCCAATCAACTGAGCGGCGTGTCTCTCCCCGGACTTTCGACCGGCCTTCTGAAGATCACCACCGGAAGTGGCGCGCCCAGCGCAGCCGCACCGGCGGACGTTACCGGTACGCTCGGGTTCACCCCCGAGAATTCGGCGAACAAGGGAACGGCGAATGGGTACGCGGCGCTGGATTCCTCCGCTCACCTGACGGCGAGCCAAATGCCCGCATTTACCGGCGACCTGTCTAACTCGGCCCTGTCGGCGACCGTCACAGGACTACAGGGGCGGACGGTAGCCGGCACAGCCCCGGCCGGTAATCAGGTCTTGCAGTGGAACGGCTCGCAATGGACGCCGGCCACGTTAGGCGGCGGCACGCTGGGCAACTTCACGATCGGGCCGGCCGCCGGCGGCTCCGGCAACGGCAGCAACAACACCGCGATCGGATTTGGAAACCTGGCCGCCAACACCACCGGATATCAGAATATCGCCATAGGCCAAAACGCGTTGTCGGCCAATACCACGGGAAGCCAGAACGTGGCGGTCGGCAGCTTGGCGATGGCCGCCAATACCACTGGCAGCTACAACACAGCCGTGGGCGAGAACGCGCTGGGGAACAACACCACCGGATATGACAATTTCGCTTTCGGACTGCGCGCGCTATACCAAAACACGACGGGCTATAACAATGCCGCTTTCGGGATCGACTCGGTAGGAATCAATACGGCCGGATACCGCAATAGCGGCTTCGGCACGGATTCGTGCGCCTGGAATGTTACCGGTTACGAGAATTCGTGCATGGGGATGAATACGCTCTGGTCGCTCACCACCGGGTACGATAACGCCGGGACTGGATTTAACGCCATGTTCGGTGTAACGTCCGGCCATTATCTTACGGGACTCGGGGCTTATGCCGACATGTATTATCCGAACACGATGTCGGGAATGGCCCTTACAGCGACCAACGACACCGCGAACCTGTCGGCTGGCTGGTATTGGTACAAGGTATCGTTCGTGTTAAATGGGCAGGAAACCGCCCTTTCAAACAACAGCTATCTGGGAGTCCTCACAACCCCTGGAAGCGAGGAAGTGACAATTACCGGTCTGCCGGTATACAGTGGACCCTTCACGGCGTCGGCGCGCAGAATCTACAGAACAGTGGTTTGCCCGACAACCCTCTGTACCGTGATTACCGCGAACCAGGCCCCGCGGCAGTGGTACTATGTGGCCACCATCAGCGACAATGCCACGACCACCTATGTGGACACCACGGCGGACGTGAACCTAGGCCCACAAGAGAGCGGCACGCCGAGCAAGTCGCTCGCGATCGGCGCGTATGCGACCGTGTACGGATCTTATCAGATGGTGGTAGGCAGCGATCCTGCGCCGATCCAGCAAATCTGGTTGGGGAACGGAATGGTTAGCGCTTTGTCGCCCTCCGGCGTCCTGGTGTCGAGTTCCGGCGCCAGCGGGGCGAACGCTGCCGGGCAGGATATCATTCTCGCTGGCGGCCCAGGGACGGGCAGCGCCAACGGCGGCAACGTCATATTTGGGACTGTGCCGGGCGCAGCTTCCGGATCGCTGTGGAACAGCCTGGTCAACCGCTGGAAGATCGATAGTGCGACCGGGAACCTGATGTCGCTCAGCACGGGCGGCATTGCCGGAGTGACTGGCACAGTCGATTTCAGCGGCACTGCGCACGCGCTTCCAGCCAGGGTGGGGGCCGGCGCCGGTAAGCCGTCGACTTGCACCGTGGGTGAACAATACTTCGCCAACGATGCGGCGGCCGGCCAGAATCTGTATGGGTGCACCGCCGCCAATACCTGGACGCTGGAGGCCGGCGGCGGCGGCGGCGGGGCAGTCAGTTCGATCTTCGGCCGCACGGGTGCGGTAACCGCCGCAGCAAACGACTACGACCTAAGTCAGATCGCCACCGGCACGCTTAGTGCGACGGGCGGTACGATCTACAATCCGGCTGGCAGCGGTAATACCCAAGTCGTTTTCAAGAATAGCTCCAGCCAGGCAGCCAACGGCGCCGGCCCGGTCTTATGGCAAAATAACGCCGGAAGCACGATGTCGTTCATCAACTGGGATGGCGGCTTCGCCGAAGGGGATGGGACCAACTACAAAATCAGTCTGGATACCGGCACGCTGGGTATGTCGAGCGACAGTCTGGTGGCATGGCGATCGGTGAACAACGTATTCTCAGGTACGCCGGATACCGGCCTCGTGCGCGAATCGGCTGGCATTGTGAAGGTCACCAACGGATCGTCGGGATACGGAACTCTCGACACCGGGGGACTCTCGATCAATGGGACAGCGCTGGCGACCGCGCTGACTGGCGATGTGACGGGCGCGTTCGGCGCCAATACCGTCGGTAAGATTCAGGGGTTGGCAGTGTCCGGCACGGCGCCGTCGAACGGCCAGGTATTGCAGTGGAACGGTTCCCAATGGACGCCCGCGACGGTAGGTTACTCGCAGATTAGCGGGACCCTGCCGGATGCGGCCCTGCCCATCGATGCGGTCACCGCGGCCACTCTGAATAATTCCACGCTCACGGCGTCCCTTACCTCGCTGGCGACCACTAGCGCCATTACTTCCGGCGGAGCGGTCACCGCCAACGGAAACGTTTACGCGAACACCGGCAGCAGCGCGGCGGGATGCCTCCACTTATCGGACACAAATGGCGCGCATGACATGGGCCTCTGCGCTCCATCGTCGGGATTCAGCGGGCTGCTGAATCTGTGGGCCGCGGCCGGCACGGCTGGGCAGGTGACTACCACCGACGGGGCGAATAATTTGCTGTGGTCGAACCTGAGCGGGATAGTCGGCACGCTTACCTCCGCGCAGATGCCCACCTTGACGGGCGATGTGACGAATAGCGGCCTGGCAACCGTGGTAACCGCGTTGCAGGGGCGCGCGATGGCGGGCACGGCCCCGTCTGGCAACCAAGTGCTCCAGTGGAGCGGCTCCCAGTGGGCGCCGGGCACTGTAACGCTGACTCAGATCGCGGCCGGGACCCTCACCGCAACGGGCGGCACGGTCTACAACAGCGCCTCGGGCCAGAACACGCAGATCGTGATTCAGAACGGCCCAAACCAGGCTACATCGGGGACGGCCTCGGTGCTCTGGAAAAACAACGCCGGGAGCAACATCGCGTTCATCAACTGGGATGGCGGATATTCGGAGGGAGACGGCACGAATTACAAGGTCAGCATGGACACCTCCACGCTGAGCCTGTCGAGCGACAGCGTGCTGGTCTGGCATTCCGTGGACAGCACCTTCTCCGGCACTTTGGATACGGGCCTGTTGCGTGAAGCCGCCGGCATCGTGAAAGTGACGAACGGAGCATCGGGATACGGCGCCGTCGACGCTGGTGGCTACAGCGCCTCGGGCACGGCTGGAGTCACTTCGACTACCTGCACGCAATGGACCAACGGACTATGCACACACAACTGATCGCATTGACATTATTGGGCGGGGCCGCTTTCGCGCAAGCCCCGCCGCCGAAGGAATCGCCCAAGCCGCCACCGATCGCGGCCGGGACGCGCGCGCGGTTTTGGCGGGCGCAAGCCGAAGCCATCGCGGCGGCCGCGCGGGCCAGGCAGACTCAGGACGCCGTAAAGGCCGTGCAAGAAGAGATGCAAAAAGAGTGCGGAGACGGGTTTGTACCGGCTCTCGACAGTGCCGGCGAACCGTCCTGCCAGGCAAGACAGTAGGTGCGCATGCGAAAGACCATCGCTTGGCTGTTTTGCGCAGTTGGACTGCACGGACAAACCTGCACTATTCTGACGCCCTCCAACTGCGGAACCACCGGAGCCTTAGCCGGACCTCCCACCCTGCAAACTTTTGTAACCGGGCTTTCCACCTCGCTGCCTACCGCGCTGCGGAACGTCGCGGCGTCGCCGCAGCCGCGGATCCTATATTCGGCCCAAATCATCCCCGCCAGCGCGAGCTTCATGACCTCCGACCCGCACTCGTGCCCCAACTCGGGCACGTGTCTTTTCAACAATACGACGGTCATCGACAATTTCATAGATACGTTGCTGGCGGCGCCTCCGAACGGGGTTGGCCTCAAGAGTATCGACATGAACCTTTGGGTCAGCCCCCTTTTCCAGTCGGCCCAGTATGCCGCGAACTGCGCGGCTTACGGCGTGTGCTACACGCCGCCGTCGTTCTACAATGATTGGTTTACGCACGGCCTGGCCACTTACGACGCCGTATTTGCGCACATCGCCTCCAGTTGGCCTGGCGTAAAGGTGCGCCTGTCGCCGATGTTCTCAGGCGACACCACGATTACATGCGGGATCGCCCAGGGCGTAGGCAATTTTACCGAGCTCCAATTGGAGCAGTGCGCGGCACCGCTGTGGGCGGCCATGGCGGCGCGCTGGCATGTCGACGACCTGACCGTGTCTCACGAGCCGTGCGGCGTGTTCTCCGTGGTCCTGGGCACGTCGCCCAGTTGCGTCACCAGCGTCGCGGATATGGACACGTTCATCCAGCATACGGCGGCCGCGGTGCGTGCCGCGTCGCAGAACCTAAGTATCCGCATCGGCGCGGGAGCGCTCATCGGCGACTCTAGCGGCGCTTGTCCCAGCAGCCAGAATTTCTGGTGCGATTGGTATACGAATCTTATGCCGGCCAACGTGCTCGATTTCGGCGGCATCGATATGTATCCTGGTGTGGGCGCCTCGGCGAACTACAATAATACGCTGGCGACCTACTCCGCGATGGTGCAGCACGTAACGTCGATCGGCAAGGTCGTGGTGGCGAATGAGGCCAGCGCCATGCGCTGGTCGAATCCTGCCGGACCGGGCGGCGAGCCCAATACTTATTGGGGCTGCGCGGCGTCGGAATGGATGACGGACGGCACGTTTACGGCCTGGGCGCGGGCCATACCGGGCGCCTGGGCGCCGGCCAACGGCCTGCAGCTCTATTCGATTTTTCCGATCGAGCCGCTGCTGATGACCACTACCGACACCAATGACAACCATTGCGTCGCCGGCGACCCATACGAGGTATTGCTGAGTGAGGCTCTGGCGAGCGGGCCGGTGTTGTCGCCGCTAGGGACGCTTTATGCCGCCATGGCGGCCGGCTGGAACACATCCCTGCAGGGAAATGCGCACCTTACGGGCAACGCGCACCTTGGTCATTGATCAGCCGAAGTGGGCCTGCGGCCCGCGAATAGCGATGAAAGCCGGTGTAAGGCACCGGGGGGCGGGCTTAAGCCCGCGCGGGGATTTATCCCCGCTTGCCGCAGCACCCTCAAAAGGGGTGGGTTATCGACCGTACGCGGGTTCTCCGGAACCCGCCCCATTCTATGCATCCCGCAAATACGCGTCGTCGCCCCGAATCCAGTCTTCGCGCGGCGGCGAGAACACGTCCACCGCCAGCGAATCTTCGAGCGCTTCCACCATGTGCGGCGCATCCGGCGGGATCACCAACGCATCTCCCGCGCGCAACACGCGCTCCTCCCCGGAGATCGTGAAACGCGCGGCGCCGCTCTCCAGCATACTGATTTGCTCGTTCGGATGGCTGTGCATGGGAACCACGGCGCCCTTCCGCAGCCGGATGCGCGCGACCGTCATAGTCTCTCCGTGGATCGTCTTTCGGCCGATCAGCGGATTGAGCGGCTCCTCTTCCAGCAGGTTCCAGTTGTAATGCTGCATTGCGCGGTATCGTAGCATGCGTCGCGGGCCGGCTAATTGCGGTTCAGCCAAGCGTGGAGTTCTTCGAGCGCGCCCGGCGCGAGACCCTGCAGATCCGCGCCCGCGTCGATTGCGGCGTATCCGCATTTTTCGCAAGATGGCAGCCACTCCCCGGTTGCCAGTAAGCGCTGCGACGCCGGACTCATCCACACCGGCAGGCCGCACTGCGCGCAGGGAAACAACTTCGATCCTTCGACGTGCACGCCGTGCGCCGCCACGCCGATGATGTGGGAGGGTTCATCCGGTTTTTCGGTTTTGCGGGCTTTCCGGCTCATTAAGGTCGCTCCCTTCATTATGCACCGCACAGGCGCTCTGTCGCGTGCGCCGTGTAATAATGACTCTTATGAAGGGCGTCGTTCTGGCGGGCGGCACGGGAAGCCGGCTCTTCCCGCTGACCAAAATCACCAACAAGCACTTGCTGCCGATCTACGAGAAGCCGATGATCTACTACCCCATCGAAACTTTGGTCGATGCGGGAATAAGGGATATCCTGATCGTCACCGGCGGCAAGAACGCCGGCGATTTCCTGCGACTGCTGGCCAATGGCAAGCAGTTCGGGCCGGTGCACATCGATTACACCTACCAGGAAGGCGAGGGCGGCATCGCCGATGCGCTGGCACTCGCCGAACACTTCGCCGACGGCCAGAAGCTGTGCGTCATCCTGGGCGATAACATCATCGAAGGCAGTATCCGCAAGGCGGCCGACGATTTCCGCCAACAGGCGCAAGGGGCCAAGATCCTGCTCAAAGAGGTCCCGGACGCCGAACGTTTCGGCGTGGCCGAGATCGCGGCCGACCGGATCGTCAATATCGAGGAGAAGCCGCGGCATCCGAAATCGAACTACGCCGTTACCGGCATTTACATGTACGACGCCACGGTGTTCGATAAGGTCCGCACGCTGGTCCCGTCCAAGCGCGGCGAGCTGGAAATCACGGACGTCAACAACGCCTACATCCAGGAAGGTTCCATGACGTTCGATTTTCTGGATGGCTGGTGGACCGACGCAGGCACCTTCGATTCCCTGTTGCGCGCCGCAAATCTGGTGGCGCAATCGGTGACGGCGCGGCGGCAAGCGGAAGCGGAAAAGCTCGACACGGCAGGGGCCATTCGATGACGGGGACGGTGACGCCCATCGCCTCGTCCGGCGCGCTCGCGCTAGCGTATCCCGAGTGTGCCAAAGGTATCGGCTCTGTGATTGGTTCGCCCGCCGCCCAGGACCTGATCGACGGCGTGCGCATCGAACCGTTGACGCTATGGCCCGACGATCGGGGCTATTTCCTGGAAGTGCAACGGATGGGCCGCGGCTTGGCGGCGCGCTTCCCGCCGGAGACCACGCAGACTTCCACGGCCTTCAATTACCCCGGCACTATCAAGGCGTTTCACTATCATCTGCACCAGACCGATTGCTGGACACCCGCCATGGGCGTGCTGCAGGTCGCGTTGGTGGATCTGCGCCTGGGTTCCCGCACTTTCGGCGCGCGGAATACCATCTACGCGGGCGTCTTGCGGCCGTGGCAGATTCTGATTCCGCCGGGTGTGGGGCATGGCTACAAAGTGATCGGCAAGGATCCCGCTATGTTGATCTACATGACCGACCGGTTCTACGACCCCGCCGACGAAGGGCGCGTTCCTTACAACCATCCCGGCATTCACTACGATTGGGAATTGCAGCACAAATAGACGGTGCGCATGAGCAAACTCCTCGTTACCGGAGGCGCCGGGTTCATCGGGTCGGCCTTCATCCGCCTGGTTCTAGCGGAGGATCCGTCCGTGCGCGTGGTGAATCTCGATAAGCTGACCTACGCGGGCAACTTGGAGAACTTGGAGTCAGTCGCCAACGACCCGCGTTACCACTTTGTCCACGGCGATATCTGCGACGAGGCATTGGTGGAGACCGTGCTCAGTGACGAAGAGCCGGATGCTATCGTGCACTTCGCCGCTGAATCGCATGTGGACCGTAGCATTTTCGCGCCCAGCCCGGTGTTCGAAACCAACCTGCGCGGCACTTTCACTATGCTGGAGGCGGCCCGGCGCCATCATACCGCGCGCTATGTGCAAGTCTCGACCGACGAGGTTTACGGCAGCCTGACGCCGCCGCTCGAAGCCAGCGAAGATTTCCCACTGAATCCCGCCAGCCCGTACTCGGCATCCAAAGCCGGCGCGGACCTTTTGGCGCGCTCGTACTTCCTCACTTATAAGCTGCCGGTCGTGATCACTCGTGCGTCCAATAATTACGGGCCGTATCACTTCCCGGAGAAACTCATCCCGCTAATGATCTCGAACGCGCTCGAAGACCGCCCGCTGCCCGTGTATGGCGATGGCATGCAGGTGCGCGACTGGCTCTATGTGGAAGACCACTGCCGCGGCATTCGCGCGGCGTTGGCAGACGGACGCGACGGCGAGATTTACAACATCGGCGGCAATTGCTCGTTGCCGAATCTGGAAGTAGTCCGTCGCATCCTGCGCGCCACGGACAAGCCGGATAGCTTGATCGAATACGTTGCGGATCGTCCCGGACACGATCGGCGGTATGCGCTCTCCAGCGAAAAGCTCATGCGCGAAACCGGCTGGGCGCCGCGGGTGCCCTTCGACGAGGGCCTGGCGCGCACGGTCGATTGGTACCGCCGCCACACGGCTTGGGTGGCGCGCGTGCGCAGCGGCGAGTATCTCAACTACTATGCGCGCAATTACGAAAACCGGCGGGACGAGTTGCGTACGGTGATCGATGCGCGTAGCCATTGACGCGACTCCGCTGACCCTTTCGAGCGGCGGTCTGCGGCGTTATACGCAGGAACTGAGCGTGGCGCTGGCGGAGGGCTTCCCCCAAGACGAGTTCTTTCTGGTTTCCGATCAACGGTTCAGCATGCCGCACACGGCGCCTCTGAATTTGCGGCGCGGCGGCGGGCCGCGCGGTCCGGCGGAGCGCCGCTGGTGGCTCTGGGGCTTGGACCGCGAGCTGCAACGCTTGGATGCCGGGTTGTTCCACGGCACGGATTTCGCGGTGCCCTATTTGGGGTGCCGTCCAAGCGTCTTGACGCTGCACGACCTGTCCCCGTGGATGGATGCGGCGTGGCATATTGACGCAGCCAGGGTGCGCCAACGGACACCGCTGCTGATCGGATTAGGTGTGGCTACTATGATCGTGACTCCCAGCGAGGCGGTGCGGAAGCAGGCCATCGAAAGATTCCGGATTCATCCGGACCGTGTACGGGCGGTCCCGCACGCCGCCTCCGCCTGTTTCCGACCCATGCCTGCAATGCCCGGGCCGCCGTATTTTCTGTACGCGGGAACGTTGGAGCCGCGCAAGAACATCCCAGGCCTGCTGGCCGCCTGGCGCGAAGTGCGCCAAGTGCATGCCGTGGATCTGGTACTGGCCGGGCGGCGCAGATCCGATTTCGCGCAACTTTCACCCGAGCCGGGGTTGCAGATTATTGGTGAAGTGTCCGACGAGCGGCTAGTGGAACTGTTGGCGGGAACCCTGGCGTTCGTCTACCCGTCACTCTACGAAGGGTTCGGGTTGCCGGTGCTTGAAGCCATGCAATGTGGAGCTTGCGTGATCGCGTCGCGGGATCCGGCGATAACGGAAGTCGCGGCGGGCGCCGCTTTGCAGGCCGGCTCGCACGCGGAGTTGGTGCGCGCCATGTTGGAACTCGCGGCGCATCCGGAGCGGGCCGATCCCTGGCGGGAGCGCGGGTTGCGGCGCGCGGCGGAGTTTTCGTGGCGGCGCACCGCGCAGCTTCCGCACGAAGTATATGAACACGCTCTTCGATAGACGTGGCGCAGGCACTCGTGCCTGCCGCGACGGGACTCTTCCCGTCGCGCGCGGCCGGTTTTGCCGCGCTAGACCACTGGTACTCCCCAGGCCGAGCCACGAATCCGGCTTTCACGGGATTGTTTTCAATGTAACCGACGATTTTTTCAAACTCGCGCTCGTCCCTTACCCAGTGATCGTAGGATTCGGCCTGCCAAAAAGGTTGCCCGGTCCGTCCCAAGACCAGGTTAGCCTCACGCGCCGTGCAACCCTTGAGCGCACCAAGCAAATGCGCCGGCGCAACCTTAGGCAGCAACAGCGCGTGGACATGGTTGCCCATAACCACCCAAGCGCGCAGATCGTAGTGGCCAATTTCGATGCCGCGCTGCAAGGAGCTCACCACAATTCGAGCAATATCCTCCCGGCGCAAGTGCATCGGACCGAATCGGGTGGTGTCCAAGTAGCGATCCATCCAGACAAACGCCTCCCCAACTCTGACTCCAGGCGGCGGATATCGATCGTGTGGCAGGCTGCCATTCAGGTGCCAGGTTACGAACAGCCACTTGCCTTCCGGGTAGATGTGCGGCAGGCGACGGCGGGTTTCGGACATACAGGGAAGTGGATTTCCGCGAGAGAAATTCTCTTTAGCAAGTTTGCGACGGCAAGAGTGCCGTCGCGGCAGGCACGAGTGCCTGCGCCACGTGCCCATGAATAACGCTCTCTTCATCTCCCCCGAAGCTCCCTACCCCCTGGCGGGCGGCGGCGCCATGCGCAGCGCCTCGCTGCTTAACTGGCTGGCGCGCCACTATGCGGTGGATATGATTGCGTTCAGCGAGCCGCACCTGCCTGCCGGTCTGGTGCGGCGCCTGCACGTCGTGGATCTGCCACCGCACGCACACCACACGCTGGCCCGCGCAGCGCGCAATGCCGGGCGCCTGATGCGGCGCGTCCCTCCGCTAATGGACCGTTTCGCGGGCTTCGGCAGCCAGATCGCCGCGGCAACGCGTGGGCAACGCTACGATCTCGCGGTCGTCGAACACTTCTGGTGCGCGCCGTATTGGGAGCAGGCCGCCGCCGTGAGCGATGCCACCATCCTCGATCTGCACAACGTCGAATCGGTGTTGCATGCGCGTTGCGCGCAGGCAGCTAGAGGCCCGCAAGCCTGGGTCTACCGCGCGTTTCAAAATATTTGCCGGAATTTAGAAGAGAAATGGCTGCCGCGGTTCACTTATTTGTTGGCGGCTTCGGAAACGGATGCGGAACTGTTGCGTACGATTTCGCCCGGATCGCATATATTGGTGTACCCGAATGCGATACCGCTGGCGCCGGCGCCGCCCAGACACGAGGAGGATGCGATCGTTTTCTCCGGCAATCTCGAGTACCATCCGAACGTCTCCGCCGTGCGCTACTTCCGGGAGCAGATTTGGCCGGAACTGCGCGCCCGCTGGCCGGGATTGGTGTGGCGGCTGATCGGCAAGAACCCGCAAGCCGTAGCAAAGATTGCCGCTGGCGATCCTCGTATTGAACTCGTCGGCCCAGTGGACGATGCGGTCCTGGAGTTGGCCCGAGCAAAGGTAGCTATAGTACCCCTGCTCGCCGGCAGCGGGACGCGCGTCAAGATTATAGAGGCATGGGCCGCCGGAGTGCCGGTAGTCTCGACCTCGCTGGGCGCGGAAGGCCTTCCCGCGCAGGCGGGTAAACACTTATTGCTGGCGGACGACGCAGCCGCCTTCCGGGAGGCCGTCTCCCGCCTGCTGGCCAGTCCGGCCCTGCGGGATGGCATCGGGCGTGCTGGGCGGTACCTATTCGAATGTGAATTTACCTGGGAAGCCGCCTGGAAGAACTTGCATTTCCTATATCCTGCTAACATGGAAAGATCTGATGCGCTTCGCGATTGATGCTCACGCCATCGGCCGCCATCTGACCGGAAACGAAGTGTACGTTCGCAGCCTGCTGAGAAGCTTTGCGGCGCTGGACCACGAATCGGACTTCGTCACTTACTTTTCGGCCGACGATGCGCGGCAGTGGACCGCCGAGCGGTTTCAAGCCCGGCAAGTCTCCCCGAACCCGTTCGTTCGGCTGGGAGTGGAACTGGCCATGAAGCTCCGCCAGGACCGTCCCGACCTGCTGCACGTCCAATACACCGCCCCGCTGGGCTGCCCCGTGCCCGTCGTAGTGAGCGTACACGACGTCAGCTTCCTGGTGCATCCCGAGTATTTCCCCAAGCTGCGCGCGTTGCAACTGCGCTGGACCGTGGCGCGCACCATTCGCTCCGCCGCGCGGATTCTGACGGTGAGCGAATTCTCCCGGGATTCCATTATCAAAGCCTATGGCGAGCCCTGCGCGCGCAAGATCGTTGTGGTGCCCAATGCGGCGGCCAGCGGCCTGCGTCCCATTTCGCGCGAGAGCGCCACGGCTGCCGTGCGGGCCAGTCTGCATCTGGCGAAACCGTTTATTCTTTCGGTCGGCGACCTGCAGCCGCGCAAGAACCACATCGGGCTGATCGCGGCGTTCGCCGAATTAGTCCGCGCCTATCCGCAGTTGACACACCATTTAGTGTTGGCCGGCAAAGATACCTGGTTCAGCCCTAAAGTTCGGGAAGCCGCGCGCCAATCGGGCGTGGCGGACCGTATTCAATTCGCCGGTTACGTTTCCGACGAAGATTTGTTGCATCTGTATAACGCCTGCGACCTGTTCGTCTTTCCGTCTTTCTACGAAGGCTTCGGCTTGCCGGTGCTGGAGGCCATGGCCTGTGGCCGCGCCGTAGCCTGCTCCGGCACGTCCTCCATCCCGGAAGTGGCCGACAGCGCGGCGATCATGTTCGATCCATACTCTTCGCGCGAGATGGTCAGCGCCATGACGGATCTGCTGCGCGACGCGGAACTGCGGGCGCGCATGGAGCGTCTAGGGTTGCAGCGGGCATCTCGTTTCAGTTGGCGCACGTCCGCGCAGCAGACTCTGGAAGTGTACCGCGAAGTCGCCGAGCGCCATCGCGCGCGGACAAGGGAATTCGTACATCGATGAGCAATCGTTCGTTTTTTTGGTGTGTCTCGCTGGGATCGCTGCTGCTGGCGGCGGTCGCGGCCGCTGGGTGGCAGAAGCCGGCGGATCCGCCCGCGGACGCTAAGGCGGCGCCGGCTACCACAGCCGCCGCGAGCACCCCTGCCAGTGCGAAGGAAACAGCCCCCGCAAAGGACGCCGCCGCTTCCCAGCCCGCAGGCTTTCCGAACACGGGCGAGTCCCTCAGTTACGCGCTGAAGTGGCCGGGCGGCGCGAGTCTCGGCGAGGCCCACCTCTCGGCCTCCAAGACCAGCCATGGCTGGCAATTCGATTTTTCGCTGGACGCTTCCGTGCCCGGCTTTGGCGTCTCGGACCATTATCATTCGCGCGCCAATACCGATTTTTGCTCGCTGGAGCTGGAGAAGGAAACCACCCACGGCCAGCGTCACACGCACGAGAAAACCGTCTTCGACTACCATGCCGGCACCGCTACGCGCACGACCCTGGCGCCGGGCGGCGGCCATTCCGACATCGATATCAACGACTGCGCGCACGACGGCCTGGACTACGTCTTTTATGCGCGCCGCGAAATGGGTGCGGGCCATGGCGTTCCTCAGCAGCAAGACGTGCCGTTCGGCGCGCTCTACTCGGCGCGCATGGTATTTGCCGGCGTGCAACAGGTGACGGTGGGCGGCAAGCGTAAGCTGGCCGATCACGTCAACCTCTATCTCAGGGGACCGGCCTCCGATTATGAACTGGAGATGTTCCTCGATCGCGACCCCGCCCGTACGCCCCTGATCGTCAAAGTGCCGCTCCCCGTCGGCAACTTGTCGATGGAGCTTGTGCGCTGAATGCGCGTGGCGTTTTTCTCTCCGCTGCCGCCCTGCCGCAGCGGGATCGCCGACTATTCCGAAACGGTGGCCGAACATCTGAAGTCCTTCGTGGATCTGGAGGTCTTCGCGGACGGCGGACGGCCGTTCGATCCGTCGCGCTTCGACATCGCGCTGTATCACTTAGGGAACAACCCGCACCACGGTTTCGTTTACGAAGCCGCGCTGCGGCATCCCGGCGTGGTGGTGATGCATGAATCGAACCTGCATCACCTGATTGCGGACCTCACCATCCGGCGCGACGATTGGGACGCCTACCTGCGCGCGTGCGAATACGAGGGCGGAGCGGACGCGTTGGCCTATGCCCGCCGCGTGCGCGCGCTCGAGGTGGGGCCGGATTACGAAGGCGTCCGCATGCTCCGCCGCGCGCTCGAATCCGCCCGCGCGGTCGTGGTGCACAGTCAGTTCATGGTGGACGAAATGCGCGCGGCCGGATTCGACGGACCCATCGCGCGAATTCCGCATGGCGCCTGGACGGCCGACGCCGACCGCCACGCGTGGCGCTACCGTCTGGGCATCGACGAAACTACGCCGCTCATCGGCATCTTCGGATTTCTGAAGCCCTACAAGCGCATCGCCGAATCGTTGCGCGCCTTTCGCCGGTTGCTGCGCGTCGTGCCGCCGGCCAAGATGATTCTGGTGGGCGAGCCGCATCCGGATTTTCCGCTGCAGTCGCTGATTCGCACTCTGGGGCTTTCGGCGGCCGTGCGCGTGATGGGATTCGCTCCCATCGGCGACTTCACCGGTTATATGGCCGCCTGCGATATCGTGCTGAATCTGCGCTATCCGACGGTGGGCGAAAGTTCCGGCAGCCTGCTGCGCGCCCTCGGATTGGGCAAGGCTGTGCTGGTTTCCGGCATCGGCGCATTTCGCGAGTTCCCGGACGACGTCTGCCTTAAAGTGCCGGTGGGCGCGGGCGAAGAAGACCTCATCTTCGAATACCTGAACCTGCTAGCCTCCCGCCCGGATGTGGCCCGTGCGCTGGGCGCGCGCGCCGCGCACTATGTGAAAGAAGAATGCAACTGGGAAAGGGTAGCCTGCCTGTATGCGTCGTTCTTAAGGTCAGTCGTTGAAGGTTGCCCGTGGGAAACAAACCCACCAGCCACTAGCCACCAGCCACCGGCCACCGGCGATCAGCCCCTCGCACTTGGCACCCCCGAGTACATCGCCGGTTGGGCGGCTGACGCGGAATCTCTCGGCTATGTGGATACGCATCTCACCCGGCTGGTGAAGACGCTGGAGATCACGCCGCCCGGCGGCACCGAAGACCGCATCCTGGAAATGGGCGCGTACCTTCAAATCACGCCGGCGCTGCGCTCCAAGCTGGGTTACGGCGCTGTGCGCGGCTGCTACTATGGACCTGCCGGCAAGATCGATCGCCGCAGCGCGGTTTCGACCGATGGCGAAGCCTTCGCCTGCGAGATCGATCTGTTCAACGCCGAGAAGGACCCGTTTCCATACCCGGACGGGCACTTTGCCACGGTGCTCTGCTGTGAGTTGATCGAGCATCTGACGGAAGATCCCATGCACCTGATGAGCGAGATCAATCGCATCGTGAAGCCCGGCGGGCACCTGGTGCTGACCACGCCGAACATCGGGAGCCTGCGCGGCATCGCCGCCATTCTGGAAGGCTACCATCCCGGCATCTTCACGGCCTACATCCGGCCGCATGCCGATGGCGAAGTGGAGGCCCGGCACAACCGCGAGTACACGCCGAAGGAGATCGAGCGGCTGTTGCTCAACTCGGGTTTCACGGTTACGCTCCTCGAAACCGGACCCTTCCGCCAGACTCCCCACCCCGAGGAAGGCTGGGTGTTGAATTTGCTCGAACGATTCGGACTGCCGAAGGAGTTGCGCGGCGAAGATATTTACGTTGTCGGCCGCAAGACCGGCGGCGTGCGCGAGCGCTTCCCGGATTGGTTGTACGCATGAGGCCTCGTGGCGCAGGCACACCTGCCTGCCGCGCCGACACTCTTGTCGGCGCAGGCGAGCGAAGCTCGCCCAGACCCGTATGAACGCCGCCTACGACAGTCCGGACGTACGGCTCTCCGGCGACTTGCAGGTGCAAGCCCGCTTCAACCTGCGCAATACATCCGGAGACGCCTGGCGCCCTGAAGAGGGATTCGCCGCCGGCTTCCATATCTACGATTCCGAAACCGGAACGTTGGTCGTGGATGGCGAACGCCAGCCCCCGCCCGGCGATGTCGCGCCAGGCGGTTCGGTGCCTGTGGACCTGCGCTTCGCGCTGCCGCCCGAATCCGGCCGCTACGACGTTTTCATCTCGCCCATGCGCGAGAACGTCTGCTGGTACTACACGCTGGGCTGGCCCTTCCTGCGCGTGGAAGCGGTTGTCGAAGACGGGCGCGCGCGCCTGGAACGCGTGCATGTGGTCACGCTCGGCACCGTTCGCCGCGAAAACCTTTTGCGCGCCGTGGGGCGGGCTTTCACCCTGCCGATCTCGACCATCGCGCGCAATCGCAGCCTCATCCGCACCATGGTCCGCCGCGATATCCTGGGCCGCTACCGCGGCTCCTTTGGCGGTGTGTTCTGGACTATTCTGAACCCGCTGCTGTTGATGCTGACCTACTTCTTCGTATTTGGCGTGGTGCTGCGGACGCGCTTCGTCTCCGACCCCAGCCGCGCGGGCTTCGCTCTCTATTTCCTCGCCGGAATGCTACCATGGCTGGCCTTCAGCGAGGCGGCCGGACGCGCTCCCAGCGTGATGCTGGAGCATCGCAACTTCGTCAAGAAGCTGGTCTTCGCGGTGGAAACGCTGCCCATCAACCTGGTGGTATCGGGTCTGGTCAGCGAAGCCTTCGCGCTGCTGCTCTTTGCCATAGGCTTGTTTCTGGCGCGCGGCGCGGTGCCGGCTTCGGTGGTGTGGCTGCCCGCGTTGATCGTGCCGCAGGTGCTCTTCACCGCGGGCGTTTGCTGGTTCCTGGGCGCGCTCGGCGTATTCGTGCGCGACCTGGGACAGGTCATCGGCTTCCTGCTGACCCTCTGGTTTTTCCTGACGCCCATCTGTTATCCCGAAGCGTCGCTGCCCGCCGCGGCGCTGCCGCTGCTCGCCAAGAACCCCATGTTCGTGCTGGTGCGCGGCTATCGCGCCATCTTGCTGGAAGGCCAGGCGCCCGTATGGGGCTCGCTGTGGAAGCTGTGGATCGCCGCCACGGCCGTCTTCATCCTGGGGCACGCCTGGTTCTACAAGCTGCGCCGGTCGTTCGCCGATATCATCTGAGGCCGATCCATGCCAAGTGTTACTTGTTATACTCGATTCCAGACGGAGAGAGATCGGAATGCGGACGGAAGCCACTGAGACGGACCACGGCTCGCCGGACGGCTCGGAAGCCGCCCTCGAAGAGCGCGTCTTCTCGATGTTCCCGATCTTTCGGGAGTTAAAGCAGATCGCTGCCGGAGTTCCGGATGAAGACTGGAGTGAGTTGACGGAAGTGAGGGTATTCGTCGACTCGCTGTTATGGATCGCAATGGCGCGGCCAAACTGGCCGAACTTGTCACTACCGAGGTTTGAAGCCCGGTTCGACAAGGGATACAAGGGATTTACGGTCCTACTGGACCGTTGACGAGCTGGTCCATGCTGGCCAAGCTGACCGCCGCGCTTGTCGCATTTGGACCCCTGGGCATCCTGGTATTGGCATTTATCGATTCGGCAGGCATCCCGGTGGCCTCGGGCATGGACGCGCTGGTGATCCTGGTGGCCGCCAAATCGCCATCGCGCGCGGTGTTGGCGGCATCCATGGGGGTGCTGGGATCGCTGATGGGCAACGTGGTGCTATTCATCGGCGCGCGCGCGGGCGGGCGGCGGTTCGTAAAAGCCCCGCCGCCGGGAGACAAGCGGCGCTTCCGCGAGTGGTTCGAACGCTACGGCCTGCTGACCATCTTCATCCCGTGCATGCTCCCCATCCCGCTGCCTTTGAAAGTATTCGTGATCTCGGCCGCGGTGCTGCGCACGCCGCTGCGGACGTTTGTTTTGGTGATTACGCTGGGGCGGTCGATCCGATACTTCGGGGAAGCGTACCTGGGGGTGAGGCTCGGCGAGGGATCGGCGCATTTTCTGCGCGCGCATACCTGGCACCTGCTGGGCGGCGCGGTGCTGCTGTTCGCGGTGCTGTATGCGCTGTTGATGCTGGCTGAGCGCCGGCGGATGAAACACGCAGGCCCAGATCTGCCATAATGGAATCGATGATCAACCAACCTTTCTTCCAGGTTGCATTGCCGTTGATGGTCACAATTTTGGTCGCAACGTTCACTGCGGCTTGGTCCAGCAACAAGCGGATTGATGAAATCAGCCGCCGGCTGGACGACACCAATCGACGTCTTGATAACATCGAGCGCCGGCTAGATCGCTTGGAATCGGAGTTGATGAAGACGCTACTGTCTATCGACCACCGCCTCACCGTGCTGGAGGAACGCATCTCTGGTGCGCGGCTAGCCTTGGGTTAGTTGGCGGTTAAGAGGCGTTCGTAGAGCGTCCACAACCGTGGGTAGTCGAGGTCCAGCATCACTCGCACAGGCGTGGCATCGGGCACCAGCTTGCGCTCCAGTGGGATGGTTGCGCCGTAAGTCTTGCCGAAGCGCGTATCGATGTCGAGCCACTCCGTCTCGGACTTGGTCACGAAGCCGGTATCGAGCAGCCACGCGGCGGCCAGTTCGTCCCAAAGAAATCCGGTGGCCTTGGGATTCTTAAGGAAGCCCGGATAGCGGTTCCCGTAATCCTCTTTGTACCGCTCGGTGACCGGCGTGTGCGCCGCAACAATTTCGTCGAAGCGCGTTTTGGTGAGCACGGCGCGATTGCAGATATCCAGCGGGAACATGACCTTCTCGCGAATGCGCGACCGGAGCACGATCTGGGCCGCCTCGGGATCGAACCAGAAGTTGAACTCCGCCGCGGCCGACGCATTGCCCGGCACGTGTACATTGCCTCCCATGAAAACGATGCGCTTGATCTTGGTTTCCAGATCCGGATGCAGGCGGAGAAGCAGGGCCACATTGGTCATGGGACCCAGGGCGAGGATGGTGATTTCGCCGGGGTTTTGCGCGACGGCTGCGCCCAGCGCGTCGATTGCCCCGGGCGCGCCCGGCGGCGCGATTTTGACCGGGTTGCCGAATGCGCCTTGAAAATCCAGGGGCGCTTCCAGCTTGGCCATATCGGTGGTGTGGATCAGCGGCATTTGCGCGCCGACGTGCGGTTTGATTTCCGGATGGCTGAGCAGGCCCAAAATCTCCGTCAGGTATCCGGCGCTTTCGGCGGCCCAGACGTTGCCCGAGACTGCGGTAATGGCTGTCACGCGCACCTTTTCGGGGCTGCGCAGAACCATTACCAGCGCGGCGCCATCGTCGCCGAAGTAGCCGCAATCGGTGTCGAAGACGATCTTGCCAGGGGGCGGCGCGGCGGCGGCGAGCAGGAGAAGCGGCCAGAGAGGCATCAGTGGCGAGTATAACTCGCGGTCAGCGCCCGATGACGACGCGCACCGCGGACGGCTGCACGTCCAGCCGCTCGATGCGGTGGCCCAGCGCGAAAGGTTCACCGACCTTGGCGCTAGGGTAGGCCTGCATGACGTAACTGTGGATCAGGAAATCGAGCAGACGGCCCTCGATGACGACGCCGGAAATCTGCACCTCTTTTACGTCCACCGTGGCGGTGCCGCCGGACGACTGGATGCGCGCGGTGATGGTGACGGGCCGCTCGCCATCGAGCAGATAGGCCATGATCGGCCCCGGCGGCTTCCCTTGGGCGCGCCGCAGCTTACCCAAATCGATGAGCGCGGTGGCGGTGGCGGTGCCCGGTCCGAGTTCGAGGTGCGGGTCGCGGACGCCGTCGGGGGCCACTGCGGCGACTTCGCGGCGGGCGTAGGCGTTCAGTTCGGCGGAGGTGAGAACGACGCGCGAGCCAGGCTTAAGGCGATCGTGCTCGATGAGGGAGAACTTGTGGACGACCGTTCGGTAGTCGGATGGCGCCGTCGCGAATAGCGCCAGTGTTGTCCCGATAGCAGCGATGCCGCGCCCGCCCATACCACAATGACGCGGATTGTCGCCCGTCCGTTGCCTGCCGGTCGGGGCAAGTCACCCTGTCGGGTAGTGGAAAACGACGCAACCGGCGGACACGGACCCTTTAAATCCGGACACTTGCACCGTGGCGAGGCGCGTGCAACCTGTCGGGTCGGAAGGTGGACTGTATGGATACGATCGGCTTTGGCGTGTTTATCATGGGTATCTGTCGTCCTGTTGGCGCTGCTGGTGCTGCTCGGCCTGGTTTTCGGCCGGGCTTATCTGAAGTACCGGGGCGAGCGCGTGATTACGTGCCCGGAGAATCGGCGGCCTGCGGCTGTCGCGGTGGACACCGGGCATGTGCTGCTGATGACGTTGAAGGGCAAGACGGATCTACGGCTGAAGTCCTGTTCCCGGTGGCCGGAGAAGCAGGATTGCGGCCAGGATTGTCTGCGGCAAATCGAGGCCGCGCCGGAAGATTGCCTGGTGCGCCATATCCTGACGGAGTGGTACGAGGGCAAGAACTGTGCCCTGTGCGGCAAACCAATCGGCGAGATTCATTGGGCCGACCACGAACCGGCCCTGCTGAGCGCGGAGCACCGGACGGTCGAATGGCACGAGGTGGCGGCGGCCGACGTGCCGGATGTGCTGGCGACGCACCAGCCGGTTTGCTGGAATTGCCATGTGGTGAACCGGATGGTGGGGGGACATCCGGAGTTGGTGCTGGACCGGTCGCGCCGGATTTAGGGCTGCTCTTCCAGTTTCTTGAGGTATTCGGCGGCGGCAAGCGTTTCGGGGTGGTTTTCGCCGAGGACTTTGCGGCGGCCGGCCAGGCATTTGCGGAGGAGCCGGATAGCGCCCTCGCGATCGCCAGTTCGGAATAGGAGAACGGCCAGATTGCCCATTGATGTCAGCGTCGCCGTATGCTCCTCGCCCAGCACCCGTGTTCTCGCTTCCAGTGCCCGCTCCTGGAGTTGGCGTGCATCTGCGAAATCGCCTTGCCGTGCGAGCGTCATGGCAAGGTCGTTGATGGCTCTCAGGGTATCCGGGTGCTCCTCGCCCAGCACGCGCGTACTTAGCTCCACCACCCGCTCCTGGAGCCGCCGTGCTCCCGAGAAATCGCTTTGGCCCCAGAGCGTTGCGGCCAGATTGTTCATTGCCCTCAGCGCGTCCGGGTGCTCTGCGCCCAAGACCCGCGTGCGCACCTCCAAAACCTGCTCCTGGAGCCGGCGCGCCCTAGGGAGGTCGCCTTGCGCCCCGACCGTCTCCGCCAAATTATTCATGGCCGTTAGCGTGGCGTTGTGCTCCCCGCCCAGGGCACGGGTACTCGCCTCCAGCACTCGCTCCTGACGTAGCTGCGCCCCCGCGAAATCGCCTTGCGCTCGGAGCGTCGACGCGAGATTGCCGGTCGCCCTTAGCGTAGCCGAGTGCTCCTCGCCCAGCACGCGCGCCATCGGCTCCAGCACCCGCTCCTGGAGTCGCCGCGCCCCGCCGAAATCGCCCTGCGCCCACAGCGTGGCCGCCAGATTGTTCATGGCCCTCAGTGTGTCTGGGTGCTCCTCGCCCAGCATGCGCGTCCGCGCCCCCAGCACTCGTTCCTCGATCCGCCGCGCCGCCGCAAAATCGCCTTGCGCCCCGAGCGTAACAGCCAGATTACCCGCCGCCATCAACGTGTCCGGGTGCTCATCGCCCAGCACGCGCATCCTCGCCTCCAGCACGCGCTCCTGGAGCCGCCTAGCCCCAGCTAGGTCACCTTGTGCACTGAGGGTCAACGCAAAATTATTCGATGCTGTCAGCGCGTCCGGGTGTTCCTCACCCAGCACGCGCGTCGCCACCTCCAGTACCCGCTCTTGGAGGCGCTTCGTCCGCGCGTAATCGCCCTGCGCCCTGAGTGTCTCGGCCAGATTGCTCATCGACGCAAGTGTGTCCTGGTGTTCCTCGCCCAGCACGCGGTTCCTCGCCTCCAGCACCCGCTCCTGAAGCCGCTGCGCATCTGCAAGGTTTCCTCGGTCCCTCAGAAGCCGAGCAAGCCGCCCGGTAAGCGAGAGCACTTCGGCGTCTTCAGGCCCCTGCGTCGTGCCGAGCTTCTGTAGCTCGCGTTCCAACCGCTCCCGCGCATCGGACATCCGCGCGAGGATGTCCTCGGCCTCTAGCTCTAGACCAGCAGACAGCAGCGCGTCGACTGCCGGGTGAGCCAATTCAGTCCAAATCCGCTCCTCTGGAATATTCTGTGCTCGCGCGGCTTCCAATCTGTCCCAGAATCTGCGACCCAGCGAGCGTGCCTCGGCGACACTCACAACCTTGCGGTCAGTCGTCTCTACTGCTGGCTGTGGCGGGATCTCAGTCAGATGCAGCCGCAATGAGAACCACGAATCCAGGTCGGGGACACCAAGAATAAATCGCTCCGTAGCGCTCGATGGCACCCACCAAATCTGGCGCACAGGAA
>Ga0302326_10003838_pt1 | contig 35207 bp, 32 predicted proteins | sample Palsa_T0_3_FD_202264 | JGI IMG/M metagenome (GOLD analysis project Ga0302326, IMG submission 202264) | Peat permafrost microbial communities from Stordalen Mire near Abisko, Sweden - Palsa_T0_3 | ecosystem: Environmental > Terrestrial > Soil > Palsa > Peat permafrost | place: Sweden: Abisko...
CACCTCGCGGCACCCAGCGCAAGACTCGAGGTCAAGATGGTTCGCTACTCCTTTCTCGTGGGGCTCTTTCATCCCCGACTGCACGCCGGTTTATCCCGACGATTGCGCTTGCTCACGCGCGCGGCTCGGTTAAGATTCCGCGCGTTACAGAGCCGCGATCGTTAAAGGGAGCCGGTTTCGACACAGCCGGCTAAGGGTGCTTGGCGCCGCGCCGTTATTTGCCGCTATAGCTCACGCGCCAGATCACCCGTGCGCCGTCGTCCGACACCAGTAACGAGCCGTCCGCCGCTACTGCCACTCCCACCGGCCGGCCCCAAGGCTTTCCATCGGTGGTGAATCCAGTAAGAAAATCCTGGTAGACGCCCGTCGCCCGCCCCTTCTCGATCGGGATGCGGATCACTTCGCGGCCCGCGCCTTGGGTGTGATTCCACGATCCGTGCTCGGCTGCAAACGCATCGCCCGAGTACTCGGCTGGAAACATTTTGCCGTCGTAGAAGGTCATGCCGAGCGACGCGCTGTGGGCCTGAATCAGGACGTCTGGCGCGATCACGTGTTCCTTCAACTCAGGGTGTTTACGGGGATAGGCCGGATCCTGATTGCCGCCGATGTAGAACCACGGCCAGCCGTAGAAGCCGCCGCGCGCCACATGCGTCACGTAATCGGGAACCAGATTGTCGCCCAGGTTGTCGCGTTCATTGATGGAGGTCCACAACTCGCCCGTCTCCGGATTGATTGCGAGGCCCACCGGATTTCGAATGCCGGACGCATACACGCCCACGAACTTGCCTTCCGGCGTGTACTCCAGGATGTTGGCGCGGTGGAATTCGGCCGCATTGTCGTTGTTGTTGGACGCCGATCCAACCGCCAGGAACAGGCTCTTGCCGTCTTTGGAGAATACAATGTCGCGCGTTGAATGTCCGCCGGAGGGAAGGTCCGCGATCAGCTTCTCGGGTTCTCCAGTAGCCTTCAGATCGCCGTTCTTGTAAGCGTATCGCACCAGCGTGGTGGTGTTGCTGACATAGACCCACTGTGGATTCGGACCCGGCGGATAAAAGTTTATGCCGAACGCGTCCGGGAGACTCGCGTATACCGAAGATTCCCGCGGCTGGCCGGCGGACGTGATGCCGCGGAAGATTCGAACCGTTCCTCCCGCTGTATCGGCCAGGAAGATATCGCCGTTGGGAGCCCGGCGCATTTGCCTCGGGTTGGTGAGACCGCTCTCGACATAAATGCCGACCTGAAAGCCCGCCGGAGCCTTCGGAATGACTTTCGCGGGCCGCGGGCCGCCCCTGCCAAAGCCGGCTGCCAGGTACATCGAAAGCTTCGGCAGCATCGCAGGGGCTTGAGGCGCGGGAAGATCCTGCGCGGTAATCTTGCGGGCCAACCCCGGACTGAGAGAGGCGGTATTCGTAAACGCCCTCGGCCCGGTCATGACGTTCATGCCATCGGTTTTGGCCGCGGACAGCCCGAGTGCGGCCCCCATGCCAACGCCTCCGGCGAAGGCTATCCAACGATAGTGTTTCATGAGCTTGAGGCTACCAACGCAAGTCCCCGGCACGTCCCCAGGTTACACCCGCGTATCTCCCCTGCGCGGCGGCCGCGTCAGCCAGCCCGTTTCGGGCTTTCGCGAGATGCAGCACTCTGAACTGAAGAGCGCGCCGAGCCGGACTCCGAATTTCTTGCCTTTTCAGTTGCCCCAACCGGCTCCCAACTTTGAATCGCGCAACCGAATGCATCTGTTACGCCATATCGCAAAAACCCGTGCTATACTAAACTTCAGTTTGATCGTCCCGCCCACGCTTGGCCGCAACACCTGTGCTCCTCGCAAAGCCTGCAATCAAATGTATCCGCTAGTTGAAGGGTGAGTTCATGAAAAAAGTGTTCGTAGGAAATTTGGATTTCGGCGCTACCGAGGAAAGTATTCGCAGCGCGTTTGAGGCATACGGCGCCGTAGAGCGCGTCAGTTTGATGACGGACCGCGACACCGGACGTTCGCGCGGTTTCGCCTTTGTCGAGATGAGCGATTCGTCCGAAGCCGATGCGGCCATCAACGGTCTCAACGGCACCAACCTGGGTGGCCGAGCCATCAACGTCAACGAAGCCCGCCCGAAGACAGACAGTCCCCGTCGCGGCGGAGGCGGCGGCGAACGGCGCGAGCGGCGCTGGTAGGCGCCCCCTTTTCGTTCCCCCAACGATTATGGTCCAATGATCAAGGTCCTTTAGGACCGCAATGCTTTTTAGGAGGATCTTATGGCTGGCCGGTCCGGCGACACATTTAAAAAACGTCAAAAGGAAGTCGCCCGTGCTGAAAAGCACCGGGAAAAGTTGGCCAAGCGCCTGGAGCGCAAAACACTTCCAAAAGAGTCCCCCGATAGTGACGAAGGCACTCTAGCCGAGCAACTATCGTCGGAGGATGCGGCGCAATCGGAGGAAAGCGGCGCGTCACAGTCCATTTGAGCGCCCTTTGCGCTTCAAACACCAATAACAAAATAGCAACAAGGAGAGAATGTGAAAGAGACAGGTACAGTAAAGTGGTTTAACGCCGGAAAAGGTTTTGGATTTATCCAGCGTGACAACGGCGAAGATGTGTTCGTGCATTTCTCGGCCATCGAAGCCAGCGGGTATCGCACCCTGGATGAAGGCGCTCGCGTGTCCTTCATCGTCAAGCGCGGTCCCAAAGGCCTGCAAGCCGAACAAGTCACCCTGGCGTAAACCGAGCAACAACAGTTTCGGATCTGGCCGTTTCATTCTCGGCAAACACCCGAGCCAGCGGCCAGGTGCCATCTTTCGGTTCTTTAATCGGACGTTCCCGGCGTCTGGCGTGTCCGTCCCTGCCGCTGGAAGGTGCGGCATCCATGCAGCTCCTCTACAAAGGCTTTAACCAACGTGCGAATATCCGCAGCTACCGTTTCGACGGCGTCGTCCCTGGCGAGCGGCCCAGCAGAATCGTCAAGAATCTGGAATTTCTGCTGAAACTGGACATGACGGTGCTTGCGGAGCACCGCATCCGGATTCAGGAGGCCCCGGCTTTGTGCCTGGGAATACTGCAGACCGCCTTGGCGACGCCCGGCGCGGACACAATTGCATTCCAGAGTTACACCATCACTCGCGCGGAAATTCTGGCCTTCGCCTCAGCCCGCGACGCCTTGGTCGAAGCCAAAGGCACGCGTCGCAAACATCGCCCTCCGTTCAAACCCACTACGCCCGCGCAATGGAAATGGCCGGGGCAGTAAAAGCCGCTTCCACTGAGGGCGCTAGCCCGGGCTAACGCGTTGCGGACACAGCGTAAATGTCTCGCCATCGTTCTTGCGGCGGTCGTCCGTGTTCAGATAGAGCAGGCACTGAATCGGTACCCAAGGCGTGCCGCATCATGATTGCGATGTCCTCGCCGGCGAAGCAAGCGGGCGCGGAACTTATCCCGCCACTTCCAAATGCACGAACCCCGGCAAACTCGCCGGCTGATTGCCGAGGAAAACAATCCGCCGCGTCTTCGGAAACGGCAATCCCGATTGGATGACGCGCGCGTAGAGGCCCACCTGCCGAAGGATTCCGCGATAGGTCTCGTCCTGCGTATTCAGGATCGCGACTTTCGAAAGGAACCCCGCGCCCCAACCGATCGGCAGCACGCAGCCGCGCTGGGCTTCCCTCACCGCGCTAAGCCGTGCTTCGAGTTGTTCGACGGTCGACTTCAACAGGGCCAGGCCAGTCCACTCGGCGTACTGTTTCTGAATCCGCAGCAATTGCCCGGTGTATGCGTTCACCAGCTCAAACATCGCACCCGCATTCAGGGACGCGCGGCGTCGCAGCGCCTTGCCGATTTCAGGCTGCGAGAGAAACGCGTTCTGGCGCCACTCGCCTTCAAACACGCTGCCGGGCGTGGCCATTTCGGCGAACACCGGCGTCGAGTCTTCGGCGCGCTTCACGCTGCCGCGCGGCGTCTGCTTCCAGGCCAGCTCGAACTTGCCCGCGCCGCGCGAGTCCAGCGTAGACGTGCGCAGCAGATAAATTTTGAAAGTGGTGGCAGGGACCGTTTTCGAATCGTACGCGGAGAGGACGCGCAAAGGGTCGGCGCCGGAGGGTCCCAGCGCGGACTCTTCCACCGAGATCGCCGGACGCCGCGGCATTCTGCCTTCCGCATCGATGCGCGCCGCGAGTTCGGTGACCAAGCGCTCAGTCATTCGCCCATGAACCACGCCGGTGCGAAAGGCCCCTTTGATGGCTGTGCCTGGAAGATAGGGGCCGCTCGGTCCGGTGCTGAAGGTGGGAATGAACAGGTGTTCGGCGTGCGTTCGTTCCCAGTACTGGGTGGAGCTGGGATGTTCAAACGGAATGCGCCGTCCGGCGTAGTTCTGAGCGAATCCCCCCCAGGATGCGAAATCCAGCTTGTCGGCTTTCTTCAGTTGTGTGAGATAGCTCTCCAGGCGCGGGCCCTTGGCAAGCAGGCGGAAGATGCGCCATTGATCCAGAACGTTCACGTGGTCCTTCCAGACCATGTAGTCGATGGGGGAAAGCCGTTGGCCGTCGCCGACCAGCGTGGGCGTCAGGCAGGTGAGGCGATAATTCATGCCGCCACCCGCCAGGGGATTGGAACCGTGACCGCGAATCCCGCGCGATACACCGGATGCGGAAAGCCCTCCGGCGCGACGTTGCTGGCCGCGCCGCGCAGTTCGCTCGACGCCACCAGCACGGAGCCTTCGGCGATCATCATGGTCGGCTGTTTGGGCTGGCCCCAACGCGCGCTGCTTTCGATACGGCCGCTCCGCAGGACGGTGGCATAGTTCCCGCGCTTCCAGTCCACTGTGTCCATTTCAGCCGGCGTATAGAGAGATAGCAGCCAGTGAGCATAATCCGTCGCGGTAGCTTGTGTTGACGGCGCTTGCGGCGGCGTCCACGCCCGCCACTCAGGTGCTTCCGAGCGCCCCCAGCCACGCGAGCGCTCGCCGCCGAAACCGGTATCCGCGAGCAGCAGCAGCGCGCTGCGAACCGGCGCCTGCCAGCGTGAAAGGGCTGCTTCGCCGGCGAACTGAACGATGGTCCAAAGCCCGCCCGCGCTGGTGAATTCGAGACACGCGGTGGAGTGAACCTCCACCGCCGCATTCTGCAGGCGGTCCACGCCGGCGCTGGATCGCAGAGCCACCCGGAACGGTCCCCGGCCATGATTCGCCAGCACCAGGCATTCGCTCTCACCATCCACCGCCCAGCGGTCTTCATCCATCGCTTTGTCGGTCAGCAGCGACTCAATCACCGACAATGGTACGAAGTGCGCGCCTTTGTAGCGAATCTTGGCCGATTCCGGCGGCGGCCACAAACTGCGCGGAGGCATGGCCAGCAGCGTATCCCCGATCAACGGAAAAAAAGAGCTGAAACGAACGGCGGGCGCATCGGCTGAAGCCGCGGTAGCCTGCAGCCATTCTTCCGCCAGGCCGAGCTGCGACATCGCCGAACAGACCGCGGAAAAAAACGCGTCGCTGTGATAAATCAAGTCTACGCGGTCCCGCGCGCCCGAATCCGGGCCGAAGCGCCAAGGACCCACGGGACGAAATCGAACCGTGAAGCTCAAGTTTGATGAGGCCGGGAACATTCCTACTCGGCGAGTTTTTCCGCGAAACCGGGCGCGGCGACCAGCGACTGAACGCCGGCCAGATTGGCGCCGGTGAGCAGTTCTTGCTCCGGCGAACCGGACGCGTAGAAACCTCGTCCTCGCCACGTCAGTTTCAAACTGGAAAGCGCCACGCGACCGTTGCCGCGCGACCCGCCGCCGCCCAGGCTGTCGTCTTCCAGCAATCGCAGGCCTTCCACCAGGCGAGGCAAGAGCTCGCGATCTTCGGGACACAGAACATCCATCACCACACGAAAATGGAAGCGGGCGCCGGCGGGCACGCGCTCCAGCGTGCGCGGATTGGCTTGCGAAGTAATGCGATCGATGGCGTTTTCGCTTTTCACTTCGGTCAACTCGTCGTCCATGTTCTCGCGCATCTGCGGCGTGATGCTTTCGGCGATCAGCGGAGCGTCGTAAACGGTGAGGCGCGCGGGTGTGGCCGCGCTCGATTCTTGCGGCTCGCCGGCGACGCGCTCCATCCGCCCCGGATTGCGCCCGAATAGCAGACAAACTTCGTCGTCCGGACGCTCGCTCTGATGAATGCGCACTTCCTGACCCTTGCGCTTCGAAAGATAGACCAGTTCGGACGGGACAGCCAGGCCCGAGGATTGCTCCAGCAGCGAGCGCAGCTTGCCGCGCAGCGAACTGCCGGGAATGTAGGGCAGCCCGAAAGCGTCCTTGACCACGGGGTTATCGGCGCCGCCGATTTCGAGCGACCCTTTCCCGGCCCCGATGTGCAGTCCGGTCTGGCAGGCGATATCGCCTTCCACAATCAATTTACCAATCAGCTTCAATTCCGTTTGCGCGGTGTGCGAACTCATGCCGGTGGGTTCCTGGATTCTCGTTTTTACTCGTTATAGGCCACAATGGCTTCGAAAAGATCGCGAAAGCGTTCGTACCCGCGGGCGTCGTTCTTGCGCGTCACCTGCAGCAGCAGTTTCTCGAGCGAATCCAGGCTGCGCAAGGAGTGACGCGCGATGGTGTAAGCCAGACGCGCCCGCAACATCACGAATTGCTGCTGCCGCTCGTTCTCCGGAGCGCGGACAGCCCGGCGAACGGCGTTGTAGAGACGGCGCAACTGGCTCTTGGTGCCGGAGTCCATATCGCGCATGCGGCTCACCACCCCGTGGGCCTGGTTGTCGAGGTACAAGGGATCGGAGATTAATTTCTCGATGTCGATTTCCGGCGGCCCTTCGAAGCGGCCGCGATCGCCGCCCCGCCGGTCGTCACCGCGTTCGCCCCGGTCGCCGCGGCTACCTTCGCGCCCGCCCTGCGGACCACCCCGGCCTTCCCGGTTTCCCGGCCCTCCGCCTTCGCGGCGTTGTCCTTGGGGCGCAGGCCCGCGCCGTTCACCCTGTCGTTCACCTTGTCGTTCACCCTGTGGACGATCCCCTTGCGGCGCCGGTTTGCGCTCCGGGCGCTCTGCGGGCGAGGCTTGCGCAGCGGCGGGGGCGGCTTCGCTTTCCGGAGTGCGTACTTCTCGCTCTGTCTGCTCTGTATCAGCCATCCAAACCTCTGTATTGTACGTTAATTCTCCGCCGAGCCTTCGGTGGACAGTCTCGCCCATTCTAGCGCCACTCGGCCCGATGGCCGCAACTTTATGTTCGCGGGATTCTTGCCCACCAGATCGGCGATCAGGCTGGCACGCGCTTTTTGAAAATCGCGCGCGCGCGATCCGCCCGGCCGTGGACCAAATAAGATCCGCAGCAAACGGCGATGGAAACGCCATGGACGCTCCATGCGCCTGGCGCCGGGCGCGCGGCGGGTTTCCCGATAAATGCCGCACAAGTCGCGGATATACTGCGGCGCGATGCCGAATTCCCGCACCATTGCGGTGAGCTCGTCCTTGAGCTCGGCCGCGTCTGAGAGCTGCTTCCATTCGAGCGTCCGGCCGAGCACATAGAAACAGTCCTTGTCGGCCGATTTCGCAATTTCCAGCCGGTCGCGCGCGCGCCCGTACACCGATCCGAGCGGCGTATCCAGCCCCGGGGCCAGGGCCAGCGCCATGCTGATGGTCTTGCCTTCCGGTCCTGGAAATTCCTTGAGATGCTCTTCGATAAAGCGCTGGAACAGCCGTTGCAATTCGCGTGCAAACCCGATCAGCGCGTCCCAGGCGCCCACCACCGCAAAGTCGTCACCGCCGGTGTGCAGCAAATTCACCTTGCGCCAGAACTCCGGCAGCGAGCAGAGCACTTCCACTTCGCCCGCGAAAAACTGTTTGTAGAGCACCGAGAGCTGCACGTACTCTTCGATGCTTTGCAGCCGGCGCATGCGGATGCCGAAGCTGTCCACGTCGCCTCTGAGGACGCCCCACACCGGCAGGCCTTCGGCGCGCGATCCCAGAACATCCGCCGTGGCGGTTCCGCGGCCGTCGTCGGTAAGCGCCGTGTGGCGCGCGAGCGGCACCGAATCGGGCGAAGTTCCGATAGTCCAGGAATGCTTTCCGCCGCCGGTCACAATCGTGGCCGGCGATTCGGGCGACCAGCCGACGCTGCTGGCGTCGCGCAGGCTCTTCCCAAGATTCTCAAAATGCTCCGGTTCGGATTCCAACACCGGCCGAGCGCCGCCCCATCCGGTGGACGCCAGCGGCGTTCCCTGTTTGCGCTGGAATTCGTCGTTCAAACGCTTCCGCACCACGGTCCAATCGCCCAGGTTCTCGGTGATGGCCCAAAACAATTCCAGCCGGCTTTGGCTCAGCTCGCGCACGCCCTGCCGCGCGGTCGCCAGGAACTCCTCGGTTGCCCCGCGCACCTCTTCCGGAAGAACCACCAGAAATTGCTCGCCCCCGCTCGATCCCAGCAGCATTTTCGAAAGCCCAAGTTCGGCGATGAGCGCACGAGGCAGAATCTCGCTGAGCAGGCTGACCCAACTCAAACGGCCGGTAAGCAGAGGTTCGGCGGGCTGGCCGGCTGGCAGGAATTCCTCTACACCCAACAGCTTGCCCTGCAATAGGATCTGTACGGACATGCGACGCGGCGCTGAAAGATCAAATGTACCACGAGACTGCGCAGCGCTCGGACTGCCCTGCTTAACCGTTTTTGGGGGTAGCTGGCATCGGAGGAGTTCAGCGGCTACTGCGCCAATCTGACGCCGACCTCTTCCACCATCTCCCAACCCCTTGAACGTACTGGCCAAACCCGTGGCGCACCAGTCACCGTACTTGCGAACGTGGTCCTAAGCTACTCGATCCCCCAGGCGCCTCTTGGGGAACACGCAAAACGGAGTGCGGCACGAAACAGTTCCTGCTTCGTTTAGTGGTGCGCGCCGCACCCTTTGCGCTTCTGAGGAACCTCGACAGAGAGCGTTCGGTATGAGTGAGTTAGGCCATGTGCGCGGCGACTCAAATCGGATATAGGTAATTTTGGACACAACTCTCCCTACATGGGCGGGGCCGATTTCTATCCGGATTCAAATTGAGAAAGATCACAGCGACCGATGGCGGCCAAGCCGCGCAAGGAGTAAAGGCACTCTTCTGATCGGAATCAACCCGGGCTTTGCCTCAGGCTGTAACCACTGTTTGGCGCACGGAACTTGGGACCACGCTTTTGAAAGGGCTCAAAGGCACCACTGATGATACGGCCTACTTCGCGCCACCTGCCGCTTCCCCCAGGCTACGGCGAATCGTCGGATCGATCCAAGTTCCTCTCCCGTTTGGCCCCGGCCCACCGGGCGCCCAGCTTCTAAGGAACACGCGCAAAACGGAGCGCGGCGCCGGCCAGTTCCTGACATTCTTGGAGGTGCGCGCCGCGCCCTTTGCGCTTTTGAGAGACATCACCGCGCGGTTCGGATTAAGATGGTTAATCGCGCCAAAGAGGCAGAGGGTGTCCTGGAATAAGATCTTCGCCGTATTCGTGCTCGCCGTGGCTTCGCTGGCCGCTCGAGGCCAAGCGGCGCATCGCGCGCCCAATCCGCCCAAATCGCCGCGGCTTTACATCTTCGATTGCGGCGTATTGAAACCGGCGGACGCCAAGGAGTACGGCTTCGAAAAAGAGCAGATCGCGGTACTCGATATGTCGGTGCCCTGTTTTCTGGTGGCCCATCCGAAAGGCACATTGCTGTGGGACGCCGGCGTGATTCCCGATAGCGATTTCAAAGCCGACGGCGCTCCCGTAACGCAAGGCATGTCCACAGTAACCAGGCGGCTACGGCCGCAGCTCGCGGCCATTGGTTACCATCCCGAAGACATCCAGTACATTGCGTTCTCCCACTACCATTTCGATCACACCGCCAACGCGAACATGTTCTCCGCCTCCACCTGGCTGGTGGCCCAAGCCGAGCGCGACATCATGTTTTCCGATCGGCAGGCGCCGGGGTCTCGCGCGAAACATTACAGCGCGCTCAAAGACAGCAAGACCACCATCCTGCCCGCGGCTTCCGATTACGATGTGTTCGGCGATGGCACGGTAATCGTTAAACCCGCGCCCGGGCACACGCCGGGCCATCAGGTGCTCTTTCTAAAGCTGCACAAAACCGGCCCTGTGCTGATTGCGGGCGACCTGTATCATTACAACGAAGAGCGCAATACGGATCGCGTGCCGACGTTCGAGTACAACAAAGAACAATCCCTCGCCAGCCGCGCCAAGATTGAAGAGTTCCTAAAGGCCAGCGGCGCGCAGCTCTGGATCGAACACGATTACGCCGCCAACGCCAAGCTGAAAAAAGCGCCCGCGTATTACGACTAGGCCGGACTCGACTATGCCAAAACTCGGGCTGACGCTGGCCTGCTGGAATTACGATCGAACGCGCGCGCTGCTGGAAGGCCGCGTCACGGTGGATGGCGTCGATCTGAATTATCTGAATCTGCCGGTGGAAGAGACATTCTTTCGCATGCTGCGGCACGCCGAGTTCGACGTAGCGGAAATGTCGCTGTCGTCGTATACGCTGTCGCTGTTCCGCGAAAATCCTCCGTTCGTGGCCATCCCCGTGTTCCCCTCCCGCATGTTTCGCCATTCCTGCATTTACGTCCACTCCGGAAGCGGGATTCGCGAGCCGCGGGATTTGATCGGCAAGCGCGTCGGCTGCCCTGAGTATCAGATGACTGCGCCGGTTTGGATACGCGGCATTTTGAGCGACGAATACGGCGTGCCCGTCGGCAGTCCTGCTTATTTTACCGGCGGTGAAGAGCAGCCCGGGCGGCAGGAAAAGATTCCGCTTTCGCTGCCGCCCGAGATTCGGGTCCAGCCCATTCCCGCCGACAGGACGCTTTCACAGATGATCGAATCCGGCGAAATCGATGCGCTTTACACCGCACGCGCTCCGTCGACATTCCAACGAGGCGCCGGCCAGGTGAAGCGGCTCTTTGAAGACTACCAATCCGTCGAGCGCGGCTATTATCTAAAGACCAAAATCTTTCCGATCATGCACGTCGTGGTGATTCGCCGGGACGTTTATGAAAAGCATCGCTGGGTGGCGCAGTCTCTTTGCAAAGCATTCGCGCTGGCGCAGCGGGACACGTACGAGGATTTGCACGAAATGGGAGCGTTGAAGGCGATGCTGCCCTGGCTGGTGCAACACGTCGAAGATACCGAAAAATTGATGGGCCGCGATTTTTGGGCCTATGGGCTGGAACCCAACATCCACGTGCTGCAAACGTTCTTGCGCTATTCGCACGAACAGGGACTTGCGAGGCGCTTGCTCGCTCCGGCTGAGCTTTTCGCGCCCGAATCGCTCGAGTCGTTTAAGATCTGATCGCCAATGACTCCGCGATGGTGGGCACTCAGCCGCGGAGATCTCGACACCACCATTGCGCAGCTCGGATTCAATCTGGCGCAAATGGTCATTCCGGTTTTCCTGTTGATCCCGGTAGGAATCCCGGCGGGCTTCAGCGTCACGCACCTGCTGCCGGGCTACGCGACCGGCTTTTTGATCGGCTCGCTAGGCTTGGTGCTGCTCGCCGGACGCCTGGCCGGCCGCGAAGCGCGAAGCAACGTCACTGCTCACGTTTACGGCAACAATGTGCCCGCTATCATCGCCTATACGCTGTCGATCATGCTGCCGGTGTACCTGGAAACGCACGATGCCAACCGCGCATGGGAGATCGGCGCCGCAGCGGTGGTTTGGACCGGAATCATCAAGCTGGCCGCTGCGCCCTTGGCCGGAATTTTCCGCCGATTCATTCCCGCTCCGGCCGCAATGACCGTCTTCGGGGCTGCCATGTACAGCTATCTAGCGCTGGTGCTGTTACAGCGCGTGTTCGATCAACCGCTGGTGGGGCTGATCGCCCTCGCCATCATCTTTACCACCGTGCTGGCCAACATCCCGATCACGCGTTGGCGTATTCCGCCCTTCACCGCGGCGTGGATCGTCCCTCTGTCCGTGGCGCTCGCCATTGGCTACGTGCACCCCACCTGGTCCGGGCTGTCGTTCCAGCTTCCTTTCGCCGCCACGAGGGAACCCTGGCGCTCCATGACGCGCGCGCTGCCTTATCTTTCGGTGATTGCGCCCATCGCCATCTATCAAGTGCTGCAGGACATCGCGTCGGTGGCCGGAGCCGCGGCCGCGGGCGACGACTATGACGCTCGCGCGGTGCTGGCCTGCGACGGTGTGGGAACGCTGATTTGCGGACTGGCCGGCAGTGTGATCGCGCCGGTAATTTACGCCATGCATCCGCCGTACAAAGCTATCGGCGCGAGGATAGGTTTTGCCTTTTGGACTCCAGTGCTGTTCCTCGCGTTGGTGATGAGCGGGCTGACAATTTTCGTCGCGCAACTGTTTCCGTGGCCGATTCTCGGGGCCATCATCGCCTATGTCTCCATCGGCGTGGGAGTGGCGACCTTGCGGCGCGTAGATCCGAAATACCTGGGCGCCGTATTGCTGGGCTTCGTGCTGCCTGCCGGCGCCGTGGTGTCTACCGCGGTTAATTCCGCTCTTCCCGCGCTCGGGCTGTCGGGGGCAAATGCCGTGGTCGAGGCGGCACTCAATCGATCCATCTACTGGTCTTCTGTGTTAGGACTCGGCAACGGCTTTTTGTTCCTGGTTCTGGTGGTGGCGTCGGTGATTGCCGAACTGATCGACCGGCGCTTCGCGCGCGCGGCCGCCTGGTGCATGGTGGCGGCAGTGTTCTCCTGGTTCGGATTGATGCACTCGGCGCTTCTCCGCTGGAGCGCGCAGCCGGACTATGCCTTGGGATGGCTGGCGGCGGCCGTGATCGTCTACTCCGCGCGTTGGTGGAGAGGCGACGCCGTGAGTTCTTGAAAAACGGTGTCCAGGCTCCTGAAGCCGCGTGGCCGCGTCCCCGACAAGTTGGCCGCCAGCACTTTGGCCTGCTCCAAAAGCGGAGGAACACATTCGAAGGTTTGGCCGTTGTGCTCCGTACACGCCCCCACAGCGAAAATGTGCGGATCGGAAGTCTCCAGCCGATCATTTACCAGGATTCCGCGATGGACCGCTAAGCCGGCGCCGCGCGCGAGCGAAATATTGGGCTGCAGATTGGTGGCGATGACTACCAGATCCGCTCCGATTACCTGGCCAGCCGTGAAACGGACGGCTTCCACCCGCCGGTTCCCGAGCACCGTATCAAGCTGCCATTCCGAGGAGCCTTCGGGTTCGACGGTCACCACATCGCAGCCGCGCCTTCGGAGGGCCCGCGCAGCTTCCGCCGCCAGCCAGCCGCCAATGACGACAGCCCGGACGCCCGGCAAAGCCGCTTCGGCAAGCCTTCGGGTATCGTCGAGCGTGCCGAAAACGAAGACGCTGGCTTTGTCCAGACCGCCGATCCGCGGAATTTCAGGGCTGGCCCCGGTGGCCAGTATCAGCTTGTCGTAACCAGTCCAATCGCCATCACTGCTGCGAACCGCGCGATTCAGCCAGTCTATCTCCTCCACCTGGATTCCGAGGCGAGTCCGGATACCGTGCTCCTGGTACCACGCGATGTCGTTTAAAACGATACTGTCGATGGCGCGCTCGCCCGCCAAAACGCTGGAGAGCAGCGTCCGGTCATAATTGCCGTGGGGTTCGTCGCCAAAAATGGTGATGTCGAAGACCTGGCCGCTCTCGATAAGCTCTTCCACGCAGGCCATGGCCGACATCCCGTTGCCTGCGAAAACCAGATGTTCAACCCGATGTTCGTACATGCCAAATTCGTTCACGGTAAAGTTCGTTCGCAGTAAAGACTGGTTGTCATTGGATACATCCTTACTTTGCAGACTGGTGAAGGCGCTCAAGCCGATGAGCACATCTGCGGAGACAAACGGACTCCGTTGTTTTGACGAACTCCCATCAAACAAGATGCGACCGGGAAGGGGTCATTTGTAAGTATATTTGCGGCATGGACGGGCGTAAAGAAGATATTTTCTATGACTCGTATTCATAACCTTGCATAACTCTCGCAAGCTCCAAGGTTTCCTGGTACTTTTGTCTGGTACTTTAAGACACGCTTTGGAAAAAGCTGACTGGATTTTCGGCTCCCCGACGGTTGCGGCTCGGGCCGACATGGGACCACGTGTTCTTGCCCGGTTTGCCCCCCCCCGATTCGCCAGCTCAATTTTTCAGACGCGCCCGCGCGCGGCTGGCGAGGTTCCGGTGAGCGGCCAGATTCATGGCGGCGCACCGCGGTGACCAAATTCTCTTCCACACCGAGAGTGACGTTCTCATGCACACGGTATATGTGTAACTGGGTGGACGGCAAGTGTCACAATGGCCGAAACCCGCGCGGGCCCTCCCACCGCGCCAAGGGGGTTCAGTCAGGCGGGACTGTCACAGGAAATACGAGCCGTACATCCAGGATCTGGTCGCGAAGCACAACATGGAGCCGCATTACTTCCATGCGCAGAAAGGCGACACCCCGATCTGGCCCGCGAATCTTTTGCATGGCGGATTGCCCCGCAAGGATCTTCAACTTTCACGGCGTTCGTTATTGCCTTTTCGTCTTTCATGACCTTGCGCCTAGCCGCAATACTGTTCACTTTATAAGACGCTGGTACACGCGACTTTTAGTCGCGTCTCCTCCATACCGAACACAAACGCCATACCAAGTGAACAGTATTGGACATGGCGGCAGCGCGGTCCGGAGCGCAGTACGTGGGAACATGTGTGCTGCGGGACGATTCCGGCTCCCTGTTGGGAATCGGGCGCAAGAAGTGACCTGGCGCGCGCACGGTCGGGTGCCCAGTCTAACCAACCCGGCTTTTCTCCCCCGCCGCCAGCGCCAGCTCCGTAACGCGCAGCCCGTTCTTCGTAATCCGCGACGGAAATAAATCTTTCAACCGCTCCTCATGCGGTGGAATCACGCGATGCACATCCCCGCCTACGCTGTTCACCATCTTTTCGGCGGTCATGATCACATTGAACTGGCTGCCAGTCGCGAGGCCGATGGGGATGTACTCGGGATCGTTCGGCTGGTGGCCGCGCAGGTTTTCGTAGGTATAGGCCAGATCGCCGCAAAACACCCAACTGTTTTCGGAATTCACTGCCAGATCGTTCCGCACCGTCACGTACATCGATCCCCAGGTGTGCGTGTCGAACGCGGCGTGCAGATCGATACCCGGCAGCACGTTCTCGCGGTCGCCGTCCACACATACCAGGCGCTTCTGCCGCGCCAGATCCACCACCCGCAGGATATCCGCCGGATCGATTCCCAGCATCAGCCAGCGGAACCGGCGTTCCAGCGACATGGTCCACACCCATTTCGAAAGCTCGCGTTCTTCGATATAGAACGTGGCGTTCGGAAAGTCCTCGATATTTCCCATGTGATCGAAATGCGCATGCGTGATGAAGATGTTGGAAACGTCCTCCGGTTTCACGCCGATCTCTTCCAGCACTTCTCGCGGCGGATGCCAGCCGCGCACGCCGTATGTATTGGCCAGCACTTCGCCGTGCGCTTTATGGTTATAGCCCACGTCCACCATCGCGATCTGGCCTTGCCCTTTGATCACGATGTAGCAATAAGGCAGTTTACGCGTGCCTTGATTGTGCATACCGTAGATCAGGCCGCTCTGCGGATAGTTGGGGACCGCCGCATACTCCATCACCCACAACGAGTACGCGGTCACGGTGCGTGCGCCCCTGGGAAGCGCGCTGCTCCGCAGCAGGCGCGCGCATAAGCCACTTTCTCGAAGCCCGGGAGGGCATCGGCAGCGCACTCCAGTGCTGCATATCCGGCGCGCAGAGGAACCAGGATGCGCTCGATCTTCAGCCCGCCAGAGGTTTCCTCAAGAGCCTTATCGATTTCGCTCGCCGCCCGCACCAGTTGCACATAGTGCTTGCGGGCGCGGTCAGTTGGACATGCGCAGCGTAAGGCATCGTTCGCCTCGCGAAAGAGTTCGCGAGCCGTGCCCAGCATCGGGTGATCCGCCGCCTCCTTGGATCCCGCGGCGGCCAGCACCAGCAATCCGGCAAGCTGCGCCGCCACCTGCTTCAGGTCTTCAAAACATCTCTGCGTTTCGACAATATAGGCCGCAGTCGCGTTGTCTACCATGCGCCTCCACCTTGAGCAAACGAGACTAGCGCATTACGAACGGATTCGGCGCATTGCCCGCGATGTCGATCCAGACGCTCTTGGTTTGCAGGTACTCGCGAATGGCGTCGATGCCGCTCTCGCGTCCGATGCCCGAGCGCTTGTAGCCGCCGAACGGCGACAGATAGCTCACGGCGCGATAAGTGTTCACCCACACGGTGCCCGCTTCCAACCGCTCCGACATCAGCAACGCGCGCCGGATGCTCTGCGTCCACACGCCGGCCGCAAGCCCGTACACGGTGTTGTTCGCAATGCGAACGGCGTCCTCTTCGTCATCGAACGGAATCACCGACAGCACCGGACCGAAGACCTCTTCGTTCGCTATGCGCATTTCAGGATTCACATCGGTGAAAATCGTCGGCTCCACGAACCAGCCCGATCCGCATTCCTCCCGTTGCGACGGAGCGCCGCCCAAACGGCACACCGCGCCCTCTTCTTTTGCGATGCGAATATAATCCAAAATCTTTTCGTACTGCGGGCGCGTGGTCACGGGACCCACTTGCGTAGAAGGGTCCAGCGGATCGCCCATCCGCGCGGTCTTCGCCAGAGCGAGCAGCCGCTCCACAAACTCCGCGTGGATCGGCCGATGAATCAGCGCGCGCGAGCCTGCAATGCAGGTCTGTCCCGTGGCGGCGAATATTCCCGACACTACACCTTTCACGGCTTGATCCAGATCGGCGTCGTCGAATACGATATTGGCCGACTTTCCGCCTAACTCGAGCGTGACGTGCTTGATGCCGCGCGCGGCCAGCCCATACACATGCTCGCCGGTTTTATCGCCGCCCGTAAATGCCACCTTTGCGACGTCCTGGTGCGTGATCAAAGGCTCGCCCACTTCATTGCCGAAACCCGAAATGATGTTGACCACTCCCGGCGGAAAGCCGGCCTTCTCGAACAACTCGCCAAAAGCGAACGCGGAGACTGAAGAGAATTCCGACGGCTTCCACACAATGGTGTTGCCCGCGGCCAGGGCCGGCGCAAGTTTCCAGGTAGCCAGCATCAGCGGCGAATTCCAAGGTGTAATGGCCGCCACGACGCCCAGCGGCTCCTCGCGCGTGAAGTTGAACACGCCCGGCTTATCGATCGGAATTACGCGGCCTTCAATCTTGTCCGCCAAGCCGCCGTAGTAATAAAACCATTGCGGGATGTAATCGAGCTGGCCGCGCATCTCCGCGATCAGCTTACCGTTGTCGGTGGATTCGATCTCCGCCAGCCGCCCGGCGTCCACCGCAATCAGGTCGCCCAGTTTATGCAGCAGCGCCCCGCGCGCGCTCGCGGTCAGCTTGCGCCATTCGCCTTGAAACGCGCACTGGGCAGCTGCGATCGCCTGATCCACATCGGCCTTCGATCCGCGCGGAACCAGCGCCCAAGGTTTCGCCGTGAATGGATTCGTCGATTCGAACCATTCACCGGAGGCGGGATCTACCCACTTCCCGCCAATCAACATCCGCTGCTTCTTCACGCTGCCAAGCCTCCTAAGGCGCCCACGTCTTGCTGTCGCTCCAGTGTATCCACCATCTCTTCGATGTCCCGCCAGTTCGCACACGCAGAACGAAACCGCGCGCGAATCTGTTCCGGAGTGGCAGGGATAACGTCATCCATTCGAGACGACGCGGTTCCATCGCGCAATTTCACCAGCACTTCCGAACCCTGCGCGCCCGGATACGCCGCCGTGAACGCCGCGTCGGCCTCCAGTTTTGTAAGGCCCACCAGCCGAATCACCTCGGGATCGTCGAGCAAACGATAATTCGATTCCGCGATCTCGCCGCGCGCCAGCGTTGCCGCCACACAATACTGGATGCTCATCTTGGCCCGCAGGATGCGCTCGAATGGTCCGGCATGATCGCAGCCGGGATAGTTCACCGCCGCTTCGGACGCCTTCACCACAATGGATTCGATGTCGCGGCTGCAAAAACCGTCTTGCAGCGCCACAGCCAGTGCGGCCTGGCAAGCCGTCTGCGCGTAATTGCAAGCCGGCGCAGGCTTGTAATACACCGACAGGATTTCAAGCGGACCGCCGGAAAACGGCGCGACTCGCGCAACGCAATCCATCTTGTTCAGCCCGGCAAAAAGCCCCGCGCGGCCGTCCAACGCGCTTTCCGATGCGCGCGCACCGAGCGACGCGAGCTCCACCGCGGTCACCGCGTTGCGCGCGGCAAATCCCGGATGAAAAAACATCTCGTCGCCGCCGCAGTACGGCCACTCGTTTAAACCACCTGTTGCGTTCGCAGCGAAACCGAGCGCGCTGACCATGGCGTCCTCATGCAGCCCAAGCAATCGGCTACCCGCCATCGCGCCCGCCAGAGGACCAGTAATTCCGGTAGGCCGAAAGCGCCGGACCATTTCCCGATCCATAATCGCCCGCCCCACTGCCGCGCCGATTTCATAGCCGCACACCGCGCCCAAAATAAAATCCCGGCCGCTTGCCTTCTGTTTTTGCGCCAGCGCCAGCAACACCGGAAAAATCACCACTCCCAGGTGGCTCACAGCGCCCGCGTGCATGTCCTCGCGCACCAGTCCGTGGCCGAGCGTAGAGTTGGCAAAGGCGGCCTCCGCGGGTGATGAGCGCACGCCGCTCCCAATCACCGTTGCGCCGCCGCTTGCAGCGCTCGCCATCTGAATCGCCTGGCAGCCCCACGGGAGATCGCGCGCTTCAAAAGCGCACGAAAGAAAGTCCAGCAATCCGATCTTGACCTTGGCGATCGCCTCCGCCGGGAGCCGATCCAGCCTCAACTCCCGCGCGGCGCGCGCCATCCTGCGCGAAAGGCTCATTTCCAGCCGGTGTCGGAGTCGTTCGGTACGTTGACCATCACGGCCTGCACTTGCCGGATCATGTTGCCCGCAATCTTAAACATTTCCGCGATCAAAATTCCGCCCATCTGGCCATTCATATTGGCGTGCATCAACATCATGCCAAGCACCACGCCGCGCTCCGTATCTACTACCGGGAAACGCCGGTGATCGACAACCAAGCCTTTGAAGATGCCCTTGTCCAATTGCTCCGCGGCGCTCATTGCGGGATTGCCCAGCAGCGGAACGTTGGTGGTCTGCACGCCGTTTTCGAAACGATTCATATCGGGCGCCAGCGGCGCTGCCTGGTAATCCTTGGAGCCTTCCGTTTGAACCGCGGTGAAATAGGCGCTGGCTTGCTGGATCAATTGCGCGCGTGCGGTCCGCTCGGATTCCGGCAAGAGTTCGCTGTAGAGAGCGGGCGCGTTGAGGATCTTTTCCGGCGCGAAGAATCCCGCCTGCCCTTTCCGGCACACCAGCGTTTCAATCTCTGTAATTTTCTTATCCTTTATTTGCAGCCGCACGAAAAAAATGTCCAGCGCGCCATTCTCCGGAACCACCGCTTGCGCCGCCGCTTGGCCCGCGCTGGCATCCAGAGCGTAAAGCCGCGCTCCGCTTATTCCAGCGGTCTTCCAGAACCCCTGCCCCAGTTTCAGAGGCTTGCCATTCTCGGTAAACTTCACATTCGCGGCCACAGGCAGCTTCGACGCATCCTCCTTCGCCAGCGCTTCAAAATAGGAATCGACGAAGTTTTGCAGACACGCGCGGCTGCAGCCGCCGGAAGCAGATGGATCGGCAGCCTGGGCCGCAACGGGTCCCAGACATGCCGCTACCGCGAGGAGCGTAATGGAGTGTTTCAAGAGGGCCTCATCGTCTAAGATACCCGATTACGCTAAACTCCAGTGGTGAGCGACATCGGCGTCAGCCCGGAACAAGCCATTCGCGTCGCAACACCACCCGCCAGGACCTGGATCATGTGGGTTCCGTCTGTGGCGATGATGCTGTCGAGTCTGCTCTCGTACGTCGACCGCCAGGTGCTGGCGGTGCTTTCGCCGATGATCCTCCGCGACACCGGCCTCACCGCGCAGGCCTACGCGGACGCCCTCTCGGCATTCTCCATTTTCTACATGATCGGGAATCCGCTGTTCGGTTCGTTCCTCGATTTCGTCGGTCTTCGCAAGGGAATGTTCGTAGCGGTGTCGCTGCGCGCTATCGCCAGTACGGCCCATGCCTGGATGTCCGGTTTCTGGGGATTCGCCGTGGCCCGCAGCGTGCTTGGCTTCGGGGAGGGCTCGGCATTTCCCGCTGCTCTCAAAGCCGCCGCGGAATCCTTGCCGCCCAATCGTCAATCGCGCGGAACAGCCATCGGATATAGCGGAGCCTCGCTCGGAGCAATCATCACCCCGCTCATCGTTACTCCGATCGCGCTGCGCTTCGGCTGGCGCTCCGCATTCCTGGTTACCGGCGCGATGGGCGCGTGCTGGCTGGCGTTGTGGGCCATCATCGGACGCCCGCCTTATTTGGCTGCCCACCAGCGCTCGTCAGTGAAAGTCGCGTGGCCCAATTTTTTAGAGCGGCGCCTGTGGATCGTGGTGTCCAGCTTCGGGCTGGGCGCGGTCGCGTTGGGCGTCGTTTCTTACCTGAGTCCGTTGTACTTGAGCCGCGCCTTCGGCCTTTCGCAAGCGCAGCTCGGCAAAATACTGTGGATCCCGCTGGTGGGTTGGGAAGCCGGTTATTTTTTCTGGGGCTGGATCGCCGACAAGTTCGTGACCCCCGGAAACCGGCCCACCAGTCTGTTTTGCCTGCTTACCGTTTTGGCGTTGCCGTCGGCGCTGGTGACTAAAATCGACTCCTGGCCCGTCGTGCTGGCTCTGTTTTTCTGGGCAACCTTCATCGCCGACGGATTCGTCGTCCTGTCGCTCCGCGTCGGCTCGCATTTATACCCGCGCGATCAAACAGCCTTGGTGGGCGGAATCGGATCGGGATCGTGGTCCGCAGTGCTGGCCGTGCTGCTTCCGGTGTGGGGCCGCTGGTTCGACCTGAAATGGTACGCGGCGGTCTTCGTTTCCATGAGCCTGCTGCCCGCGATCGGAACGGCGCTATGGATTTGGCTGAGCCGCCCCGAAGCATTGTGGCGAGCAGCGGCTCTCAGAACCGATTAAACTCCCATTTCCTGAAAAACTTCCCGCGCCAGACGAAAACTGTCCACCGCCGCGGGCACACCCACATAGATCGCCACCTGCAGGAACACTTCCTGAATGTCGTTTTTCGTCAGTCCGTTGTTTATTGCGCCTTTCACGTGCGCTTTGATTTCGTGCGGCCGGTTCAAGGCCGAGATCATCGCCAGGTTCAGCATGCTGCGCGTCTTGCGATCCAGGCCCGGACGTCCCCAGCATTCGCCCCAGCAATACGTGGTGACCAGTTCCTGCAGCGGCCGGTTGAAATCGTCGGCGGTACTCATGGCCTTATCCACATATTCGGCGCCCAGAACTTCGCGGCGAATCTTCAGGCCCTTCTCAAACATTTCTTTTTCCACTTGCTCTCCTTTACTATTTCGATTCCACTACGACGCCGGCCCAGTCTTCCATCACCTTGATCAGCTCGGTCATATCCGCATCCGCTCCGTGACTGGCCGTGCCGATCTGAAGCATCTGCCGCACCGCACTGCCGACTATCATCGGAACCCCCATCGCATCGGCCTCTTCCATGCACAACCGGACATCCTTGTTCAGCAAGCCGATGGCGAAACCGAAGTCGAATTTACGATTCAAAACGCAGCGCGGGATCTTGTCCATAGTAGCGGTATTGCGTCCGCTGCCCGCATTGATCACGTCGATCACCTGCCTGGGATCCAGCCCGGCCTTGACGCCCATCACGACTGCTTCCGATGAAATCGCCATCGCGGTGGCCGACAGCAGATTGTTCAGCAGCTTCATGGTCTGGCCTTGGCCCGGCAGTTGGCCGACGTGGAACACCTTGCCGATTACTTCGACCACCGGCTGGATGGTGGCGAAGGTCTGGTCGTCGCAAGAAACCATCACGGCCAGCGTTCCCTTCTCCGCCCCGGCCACGCCTCCACTGACGGGAGCATCCACCGCCACGATGTTCTTCGCTTTCAGGCCCTCGGCCACGCGCTTGGCATACGTGGAGCCGGTGGTGGAAACGTCGATGAAAATTTTCACCCGGCTGCCTTCCAGCACGCCATCCGGTCCCAGCGCCGCAGCCTGGACGATGGGCGGCGTCGGCAAACTGGCCAAAACAATTTCAGCCTCCGATGCAACCTCCGCCGGCGAACCAACGCGCTTCGCGCCCAGCGCTTCCAGCGGACCCATCGCGGCGTCGCTTTTGTCGAAAATCGTGAGGCTATTTCCAGCCTCGATCAAACGGCGGCACATCGGCCCGCCCATCCGTCCCACGCCGACAAAGCCGACGCTCCGCAAAGCCATTGAATATTTCTCCCTGCACCAAAGCCGTTAGGATATCACGGGGTCGCGATCCGACCTCAGCGCGACGGCGGAACATCCAACCGCGCGACGATTCCATCGAGGTCTGGACGAAGCGCCGGATAGTACTTCATCACCAGCGGATCGTGTCCCGGCAGGATGTGATCGGGCGAATCGGCCAGGCGGTAAAGCAGCTTGTAGCCTTCCAGCATTTCGGCCACGCTATAGACCACCGGGAAGGCGCGCCCCTGTTCGAAATTCGAATAAAGATGCGCGGCGTCGGCGGCCAGCACCAGCCATCCGCGCCTGGTCCAAACCCGCAGAATCTGCAACCCCGCCGTGTGTCCGCCCACGCGATGCAGTGTCAGTCCCGGCACAATTTCCGATTCGCCGTCGTGAAACACCGCGCGTCCAGCGTAGATTTTTCGCACCATCTCCAGCGCGCTTTCCAGATCGTACGCTTCGCGCAAAAACTGATGACACATGCACCGGCCAGTGGCGTATGCTACCTCGCGATCCTGCACGTGATACCGCGCCACCGGGAAACGGTCCAGATTACCCGCATGATCGTAATGCAGATGCGTCAGGATAACGTCTGTCACCTTCTCCGGATCGATATTCAGCAGCCGCAGCGCGTCTACCGGACTGCGCAGGCGCTCTCGCTTGCGCCGGTTCGCGGATTCCTCGGAAAATCCCGTGTCGATTACGAACATGCAATCGCTGCGGCGCACAACCCAGACGAAATAGTCCAGGTCCGGCCCAAACTCATGCGGATCTGCCAGGATGTAGCTTTGTCCAGGATGCCTATTTCCCAAATGCCCGTAGCGAATGGCGAAAACTTCAAATGGTTCCATGAAGAGACTCATTATAATGAACAATCACCGTGCTGCAAGGAAAATGCGCGCTCATCACCGGGTCGACGCAAGGCCTCGGCCTGGCCACCGCTAAACGATTCGCCGCCGCCGGATGCAATGTCATTCTCAACGGTTTAGGCGACGAGCGCGATATCGCCGCGCTCAGTTCCGCGATCGAAAAAGAGCACGGCGTCCGGACCATGTATAGCGGCGCGAACCTGGCGCATCCGCTCGAAATTGAGCGCATGATCGGGGTGGGCCTGGAAGCTTTCGGAGCGATCGATATTCTGGTGAACAACGCGGTGGCGCGCTACTCCGCGCCTGTGGAGCAGTTCCCGGTTGGCGAATGGGATTTGGGTGTCGCCGTGAACGTTTCGGCAGCGTTTCACACCATTCGGCTGGCGCTGCCGGCTATGCGACGCCGCAATTGGGGACGAATCGTCAATGTTTCGTCCATCTACGGGCTTACCGCAACCACCAATCGCATCGGCTACGTCACCACAAAAACCGCTCTGCTCGGGATCACGCGAGCGGTGGCGCTGGAAACGCGCGATCAGGATATAACCTGCAACGCGGTTTGCCCGGGGACAGTGGAGACTCCGGTGCATATCCAAAGGATCGAGGACATGATGAAATCGGATGCTCTGTCGCACGAGGAAGCGGAAAAACGATTCCTCGCGAACAAGCAACCCGGCGGCCGGTTTATCGCCGCCGACGATGTAGCCGGTATGATTCTGTTTCTGTGTGGCCCGGAAAGCCGGGACATCACTGGCGCGGCGCTGCCGATCGACGGCGGGTGGTCCATCAGTTGAGCACGTCTTCATCGACCGAGCTTTCGCGCTGGGCCGAGAGCGTCGCTTTCGAAGATTTGCCCGAGGATATCGTCGCGGCCACCAAGCTGCGCGTGTTGGATGTCATCGGGCTGGCGCTGGCCGGTGCCGAAACAAAATTTGGGCGCTCTGTTCGGGAAGCGGCGCTGGCCCTGTCCCCGCCCGGCCCCTGCCGTATTCTCGGTTTCGGCGATCGCGTGGGGGTTACGGCCGCCGCGTTCGCCAACGGGGCGTTCTCGCAAGCGCTGGAATTCGACGACACGCACAACGAGTCAGTCGTCCACATGAGCAGCCCGGCGGTGTCGGCGGCGCTGGCGCTATCGGAATTCACTACTGTCACCGGGAGCGATCTAATCACCGCCATTGCCATTGGCAACGAGATTTCGTGCCGTGTCGGCTGTGTATCGTCTGGCGAGTTGCATCGCCGAGGCTTTCATCCGACAGGACTGTTCGCTACATTCGGCGCCGCTTACCTGGCCGGCAAGCTGCTGGGGCTGGATGCCGAAGCGCTGGCTCGCGCTGCCGGTATCGCCGGAAGCTTCGCATCGGAATTGCTGGAATGCTGGGTGGACGGGACCCAAACTAAGTTCCTCCATCCGGGATGGTCGGCGCAGAGCGGCATTACAGCTGCACTGCTGGCGCGATCGGGAGTCACCGGCCCGGCACAAGTCTTCGAAGGGCGCTGGGGACTCTTCGCCTCCCACGTGCAGGATCCCAACGCCCATCGCGACTTCGCTCGCATCAACCACCTACTGGGCCGGCATTGGGAGAGCCGAAATGCGTCGTTCAAGCCATTTCCAGCGGCGCACGTGATTCATCCCTACATCAGCGCGGCGCTGCGGCTGAAAGCCAAACACGCGATCCAGCCCAGCGACGTGGAGCGTATCGAGTGTCCGGTGACGGCGTTCATAGTAGGCATCGTATGCGAACCCACCGCTGAAAAGTTCGCGCCGGCCTCCGATTCGCATGGGCGCGTGAGCCTGCAATACAGTCTGGCCGAAACGCTTTTCCACGGAGCGCTGGGCAAATCCGCTTACAGCGCGGAAAGTCTCGGGAATCCGGAAATCCTCGCGCTCGCGCGCCGCGTGGAGTATTTCGTCGATCCGGATTATCCCGGCCCAGGACGCTTCAAGGGCGCCGTCAACATCATTTTAAGAAATGGGACCTCCTTCGAAGAGGTGGAAGAATACAACCGCGGCTCGGCCGAGAATCCGATGACGTATGAAGAGCTGCGCAGGAAATTCGACGACAACGCAAGCGGCTTTCTGTCTTCCGCGCGGGGCGATGCGCTCAGAGAAAATATCGATCGGTTGGAAGCGCTGCCCAATGCAAACATCCTGGTAACGGGATCGATAGGTTGATACTCTTATAATAAGTGTCGCCGCCGATTGCAGTTTCCGACCCTCCTTCTCACCCTTATTCCCACCGCTGGCGCAGCAGACTGGGGCATTGGACGGACGGCGAGGCTCTTCTCCAGTACGAAGACAAAATCCTGCTGCTGCTCACGCTGATCATCGGCGCGTTGGTCGGGCTGGTGGTGGCGGCGTTCATCTACGTAACCGAGAATCTGGGCGCCCGGATGTATCCGGATGGAAGCGCGGCGTGGCGGCGCGTGCTGATCCCCACGGCCGGCGCGTTGTTCACCGGATATCTGCTCTCGCGCTTTTTCACCAACGCCCGCGGTAGCGGTATCCCGCAAACCAAGGCGGCGCTGTTCCTGCGCGACGGTTTCATCAGCCTTCGCACGGTGATCGGCAAGTTTGTATGCTGCTCCGCATCGCTCGCCAGTGGCATTGCGCTGGGACGCGAAGGACCGTCGGTGCAGGTTGGAGCGGGAATCGCATCGGTGCTGGGACGCCGCTTGGGGCTCGGCCCTAATAGAATCCGCGAGCTTATTCCAGTGGGATCGGCGGCGGCGCTGGCGGCCGCTTTCAACACTCCCGTGGCCGCGGTGCTGTTCACGCTCGAAGAGGTAATGGGCGATCTGCACGCGCCGGTGCTGGGATCTATCGTGCTAGGCTCCGCCACGTCGTGGGTCACGCTGCACCTGCTGCTGGGGGATGAGCCGCTGTTTCACGTCCCGTCCTATCAGCTTGTCAGCCCGATTGAATTCGCAACCTACGCGCTGCTGGGAATCGCGGGTGGACTGGTTTCGGTAGCGTTCGTCAAGCTGCTGCTGGCGATTCGCAAATATTTTCTGGCGTTGCCCAAGTGGAGCGAATGGATGCAGCCGGCGGCCGGAGGCCTGACCGTGGGCTTGCTGGGATGGTTCGTGCCGGACGTTCTCGGCGTCGGATATAGCCACGTGAGCGAAGCGCTCAACGGGCAGATGACGCTGGAGATCATGGCGGTGCTGGTGGTTTTGAAAGTGCTCGCCACGGCGAGTTGCTACGGCACAGGCAACGCAGGCGGCATTTTCGGACCGGCCTTGTTTATCGGCGCGATGCTCGGCGGCGCCGTGGGAACCGTGGCCCATCAAATCCTGCCGGACTTCACCGGCGGCGTTGGCGCCTACGCGTTAGTGGGCATGGGCGCGCTGTTCGCCGGCATTGTTCGCGTGCCGTTGACGTCGGTGATCATGATCTTTGAGATGACACGCGATTATTCCATTATCGTGCCGCTCATGATCGCCAACCTGATCAGCTTCTACATCTCCTATCGCCTGCAGGAAGAGCCGATTTACGAAGCGCTGCAGCATCAGGACGGACTGCATCTGCCATCCGGCTTGCGCTACCGCCAAGGGCTGCTGATTGTGCGCGACGCGGCGGAAGCGCCGCGGCAAGTGCTGAAGAGAACCGATCGGGTGGAAGATGCGCGCAAGCTTCTGGATTCGGATCATAACGCGTGGCCCGTCATGGACGGCGGGCGGCTGGCGGGTGTAATCACGCTGGCCCAAGTGGAGCAGGAAATCGCAGCAGGCCACGGTGATCGCGTGCTAGGGGAATTGCTGCCCGTGGATGTGCCCAATCCGCTTCTTACCGCCGAGAGTTTTCCGCACTTGCACATGGACCATCCGCTGGACATGGCGCTCCGCCGCATGGCGCACAGCAAACTCAATGTGCTCGCGGTGGTGGGGCGCGCCGATATTCGCGATCTGAAAGGCGTGGTCTCGCTCACCGACATCCTGCAGGCGTACGGCGTCGCGGATGGCAAGGGAACAGAGCCAGTGGCGAGTGAAGACATTCGCGCTTCCCGCAGACTGGTGCCCGGCGTGATCGCCGCGGGCCTGGCCGTTCTGCTGGTGATCGGCTTCATCAACTACTACTACCGCTCTGCGCGGTCGCAGCGCGCCGCGGAATATTACAAAACCGGGAACGAGCTACTGCAGCAGGATCGCGACGACGAAGCGGTGCAGCAGTTCCGCGAAGCTCTATCCGGCGCGCCCGGAAACATTCAGTACCGGCTGGCCTTGGGCCTGGCTCTTGCTAAGGACAAACATCTGGCCGAAGCGGCGGGCTATTTGAACGCGCTGCTAAAGCGCGATCCGGAGAATGCGCTGGCCGGTCTTGGCGAGGCGCGCATTGCCGTGGCGCAGGGCAGAACCGCCGACGCGGTGAGGTTCTACCGGCATGCCATCGATAGCTCCTGGCCGCCCGGTCAAGAGCAAATTCGGATGCAAACCCGCTTTGAACTGGCCGCGCTACTGGCGAAGACGGGACAGAAGACCCAGGCGGTTGCCGAGCTGCTGACGGCGCTGGGCCCGGCCGCGCACGACACTGCGCTGAAGAAGAAGATCGGGCATTTGCTGCTCAGTTACGGCGCGGCGCGCGAGGCTGCGGATGCATTTCGGAATATGGTCCAAAGTGACGACCAGGATGCGGACGCCTACACCGGCCTCGGCGAGGCTGAACTGGCCATGGACAATTACCAGGAAGCCCGCGACGCTTTCGAGAAAGCACTGCAATTGAACCCAGCGGACCAGATGAGTAAAACGCAACTCAGTCTGAGCGAGCGCGTACTGGCGCTGGATCCGAATGCGCGCGGATTGCGAGCTGCGGCGCGCTACCAGCGGAGCAAAGAACTGCTGCAGGCGGAACTGACGCGGTTGGATCGATGCCAGCCGGGAAGCCCAGCCGGGGACGCCGCGCGAAAGGCCCTGGTCCGCCAACCGCGCCCCCATGAGTTGGAGGATTCAGCCGACACGAATCTGACGCTGGCGGAAGACCTGTGGAAGCAGGGGGAGAGGGCATGCGGACACGCGCCCAATCCCAACGACGAGGCGATTGAACGCGTGCTGGCGCGGCTGTCGAGGCGGTAGAGGAACTCTGAATCTTAATTGGCCTGGGCCTGCGTGATGTGCGTCCGGCGATTCTTCTGCCAGCAGTCTTCATCGTGCTCCGTGCAGACCGGTTTATCTTTGCCGTAACTAAGGGTGGCCAATTGGTTGGTCGGCAATCCCAGGTCTGCCAGATATTCCTTGGTTTGTTTGGCGCGCGCGTCGCCCAGCGCAAGATTATACTCGTCCGATCCGCGCTCGTCGGCATATCCCTCCACCGTGAGCTTGAAGTCCGGATATTGCTTGATGATGTCGGCCAGAGTCTGCGCGTCCATTCTCAGCGTGGCTTCGGCGTCCGAACGCAGCGTGTGCTTGTTGTAATCGAAATACGCGTCCTGAATGCGGTTCAACAAATCCTGGATCCGGGCCCGCGTGGCGGCGTCCGGCATGCGCGGCGGCGTAGTGGAAGCGGCCTGCGCCGGCTGAGAGTGGTTTCGCGCGGGCGCCGGGGTTGACGGAACCGCGGCAGCGGTGGCGGCCGGAGCCGATGGTGGCGGCGGAGCCTTCGCAGCAACCTTTTTCGCACAACCCGAGAACGTCAAAGAGAGCGCTGTCAGCGCCGCGCATGCCAAAAATTGTGATTTCATCCAAAGCCTCCTAAGCTTTTGTGGTAACAGAATACCCACAGCTTGCATGGCAAAAGAATCCCGTTGGCACTGTATTTCGCCGGCCCATCGATCTAATACAGGATGGACGCGATTCCCTTATTGTGCATATTGTTCTACCTTAGACCAAGATGTGGTTTCGTCCCGCCGCCGAACTGCGCCCGCACCCCCTCCGTTACACTGATAACAGCATGCGGCAGCGGCCGGGAGTGGTTCTGGTAGCGGGATTTGGCGGTCTGCTTCTTATCATGGCGGCGGCCGAAGCCGGCGCTCTGCTTTTCCTGAATAACCTGCGCCACAACGATGCGGCGCTGCAAGCTCGCTTCCTGGCGCGCAATCGCACTCTGGAGCAGATTCGATCCAACATTTATCTCTCCGGCACCTTCGTACGGGATTCGCTGCTCGCGCCGGAACAATCGGGCGCGCGCGCGCAACTGGCCACACTGGAGGGTCTGCGCCGCGATTCGGAAAGCGAGCTGCGCAGCTATGCCTCCGCGCTGGAGGCGGAAGAGGCCGCGCCGTTCCACGATTTGGAATCTCAAATCGAGGCCTATTGGAAAGTGCTGGATCGCACCTTCGCCTGGACCGCGGATGAGCGCGGCAAGTACCGCAATGCGTTCTTTTACGAAGAACTGGTTCCCCGCCGCACGTCGATGCTGCAGATCGCCGACCGTATTGAGGCCTTGAACGAAGAGGCGCTGCGGCGCGGCGACATGAAGCTGAGCGATCTGTTCGGCGGCCTGCAATTTGGGTTGCTGGCGACGATAGCCGTCACCTTGCTCGGCGGCGCTACGCTCGCCGCCTTCACCATCTTCCACATCTTGAAGCTGGAAGCCGAGGTGCAGCGGCGGCTGAAGGAGAGCGTCCATGCGCAAGCCAGCTTGCAGGAGCTTTCCGCGCGCCTGGTGCGGGCCCAGGAGGAAGAGCGGCGCGCCTTATCGCGCGAACTGCACGACGAAGTGGCTCAGGCGTTTTCCGCCGTGCTCCTGGAAGCCGAGAACCTGCTCGATCTGAACCCTGCGCCCGAAGTGAGGACGCATCTGGATTCCATCCGCACTGTGGCCGCGAAAGGCATGAACGAGATCCGCAACATGGCGCTGTTGCTGCGGCCTTCCATGCTGGACGATTTCGGACTGCTGCCGGCCCTGGAGTGGCAGGCGAGAGAGATCGGTAAGCGCACCGGCCTGCGCGTCCAGGTGTCGAGTGAAATGCCGGGCGAGCTGCCGGAAGAACATAAAACCTGCGTGTATCGTGTGGTCCAAGAGGCTCTGAACAATTGCGCCCAGCATGCGCAAGCCCGCGCGGCGCAGGTCTCGGTGCGGCAGCAGTCCGGGCAGATTCTTGTGACGGTGCGGGATGACGGCAGCGGTTTCGATCCCCAGCGCGTGCGCGGATTGGGTCTGCTCGGAATGGAAGAGCGCGCGCGCCACCTGGGCGGCACGTTTCATATCGATTCAAAGCCCGGGCGCGGAACATTGCTGCGCGTGACGCTGCCGCTCGCGGCGCTGTTCGAGCCAAAGACACCCGAAACATTGCCGCATAGCGGCGTTTTGGCGCCGCGGCCGGAATTCGCTACCGAAATCGTGTGGGACGGAGGCCTGGCGGATGGCGCAGATTCGCATTCTGCTGGCTGACGATCATAACATCCTGCGCGATGGAATGCGCCTGCTGTTGGAACGGCAGCCGGGGTTTGTGGTGGTGGGCGAAGCCTGCGACGGCCGCGAGACGGTGCAACTCGCACAGGATCAGCGCCCCAACGTGGTGGTGATGGATATCGCCATGCCGAATATGAATGGGATCGAGGCTACGCGCCGCATCGTCGAAAAGCATCCTCACATCGGCGTCGTTATCCTCAGCATGCATCACGATGAGAGCTACATCATCCGCTCGCTCAAGGCCGGAGCCAGAGCCTATTTGCTCAAAGACGCGGTGAAAGCCGAGTTGATCCTGGCCATCGAAGCCGTGGTGGACGGGCGCTCGTTCTTCAGCCCCAAAGTGAGCCGGATTCTCCAGGAAGATTACTTCCAGGCGCTGGGCCGCAAGGACGCCGACGACAGCTACGACCTGCTGACCGATCGCGAGCGCGAAATTCTTCAAATGATCGCCGAAGGCAAGACCAACAAAGAGGTCGCGAACACGCTCAATCTCAGCCTTTACACCGTAGACACGCATCGCACGCACATTTTGCAGAAGCTGAATCTGCACAGCGTGCCGGAAGTAATCCTCTATGCGGTGCGCAAGGGAATTATTTCGTGATGGTCCAGGCCGACGTGTCATTGTTCGCTATCCTGCGAACACCTCTACTCCGTCACGTTGAAATTCGCCGCCGGGCTCGCCACCCCTCCCACCGTCACCACTAGCGGCTGGACGCCCGGCGGCGCATTGGCGGGAACCACATAATCGATTTGCGTCACTCCTACCAGGCCGGCGGGAATTCCATAAAACGCTATGGTCGCGGGCAGGCCCGCCACCGTGAGCGTGACGGGAAGGTTGGGCTTAGGGAGCTGCGAAACTGGAGTCCCCGAAGAGGGCGAGGTTCCGTCCGGCAGCGACGGAGAAACTTGCCCCTCGCCCGTGATGAACAGCGTGGTGGTCTGCCCGCGCGCGGCGCCCGAAAACGGAGCCGCTGCGAATCCGTTCGTCGTGAAAATCCCCGGCGCGCTCTCGGCAATTTGCAAGCTGTAGTTGATATTGAGGTACGGATTGCCAACCGTCAGCGTGGCTGTTCCGGGCTTAGTTTCGTAGGGAATCTGGAGATTCACCTGATTCGGCGAAACATAATAAAGCGGGGCCGTCACGCCGTTGACCCACGCCTCAAATCCCGCCAGATACCGCGGTAGCGGAATGGTTCCAGCGGATTGGGAAAAACTTCCAAACGCCGTTCCGTACACGCTCAAAAACATGCCTGGCGCGTACGATTGCCGGCCGGATGCCGCGTTGCCGGCGCCGCCAACCTGGAGCTGCGGCTGCGGACCATCGAACGGAATAGCGATCTGCTCTGCCCATTGCTTTCCGCTCGCATCCATGCCGCGGAACCCGAACACCACGTTGGCCGGCACGGCCTGGTTGGAAAGTCCCAGTCCCGTGGAAGAGAGCGAGCCATCCGCGGGAATTTGGCTGGCGCCGAAGACGGTATCTACGTTATAAATTTTCCCGTCGATGCTAAAGCCGGTCAGAGTAGTGGCTACTCCGGCTTCCTCCGTTAGCGTGATGGTGAATGTCCACGGATACCCACTTCCATTAGCCGGCAGCTCGAATACCGGATTCTTATCGATGGAGGGAACTACAGCCGAAGCTGCCGGCGCCTGGCTGCTCCACTGACGGATCAAATTGTAGGCATCGGGCGAACCGAGGCCGCTGGCCTGGTCGTACCCCGGACCCGCGTTAAATCCCAAGGTTCCAGTAGTGCAATCGGGCGAGCCGATTACGCACGGGACACTATTGTTGCCGGCCGTAATATCGTGAAAAACTCCCGGTGAATTCCGCGCCATCCGATACAAGGTCGGGTTAATATTGCCTAAACCGGCCTGTTTCTGGCTGCCGCCCGAGACCAGATATTGATTCAGCAGCGTCACGATCCCGGCCATCGTAGGCGCCGCCACGGACGTGCCGCCATAGATTTGCAGCGAACCGCCGGTGTAGACGTAATACCCGTCATGATCGGGCGACGACGCGAGGGAGAGATCTGGAACATGACGAAAGCTGTCGTTCGGAACTCCAGGTCCGCTCTGCCAAACCGGTCTCGCAAAATAAATACTGGTCCCTCCGCCGCCTGCGGCCAGCCTGCCGCCGGGTCCGCTGTTGTTCCAAACTGTCTCGGGGATGTAAGAGAGCGCCGACGAGCCGGCCGCGGTATTCGTGTCGCTCCAATATGCGCCGCTTCCTTCGTTGAATTGCGATCCCCCCATGGCGGTGACTTCCGGGATGCTGGCCGGTTCATCTACCGCCAATCCGTCCTGCGCGATGCTTGCGTTGGGGTCTTCACAATCGGCCGCGCCATCGTCCCCCGCCGAGGCCAGCCAGGTGATCCCTTCCGCGTTGGCTTGCAGCGCCCAGGAGTGGTAATTGGGCAGGTCGACCAAATCCCCGCCCTCGCACCCTCCATAGCTCATGCTAACTACCGGCGCATAAGCTTGGTCGATAGCTTCCTGCACAGAGGTGAGGACGTCGGGAGAATTCACGAAAATGATGCTGGCGTTGCGCGCCACCGCGCCCGACCATTCCAGATCCAGATCGGCTTCCGGCAAATCATCCTGACTGATGCCGGGATCGGCCTGGCCCGGCACCAGGATTTGCCGCAGATGAATGGGTGGAAGTTGGAACATGCTGCGAAAAGCGTCGATATCGGAAAGGTTGATGTCGGTCTGCCCCATGATCGCCAGCTTTTGCCCGGCGCCATCGATACCGGTCGTGTACAAAGGAGCCACGTCGTAAATCGCGGCGAAGTCGTCCGGAGCCATCTGGTGCGCTCCGCTGACGCTGGTGTCGCGCGGCATGGTGTCGCGCGGCAGCAGCTTGCCGGCTTGGTGGCGGGGCTTAAGCCGGTAATCGTTCAGCCCACGCAAACCAACCACGATATCGGAGAGCGCCGCTGGAATCGACGGATCGGCGGAGTTGGCGTAATGCAGCTTCCCATTTTCCAGATATTGGTGGATCTGCGTTTGAAACGCGTTCTCTATTTGCCGCGCCGTTCCGCTGAATTCGATCCAGGTGCGGCTACGGGCTACTCGCCGCACCAGCAACCCCTGCGATTGGAGCCAGGCCTCGATCCTGCTCACATCGTTTTGGCTCAGGCCGCCGCGCTCCGCGTATTGCTCCGGCGTAAGCCACTTGTGATAATCCGCGGAAGCTGGATTCTGCTGGTTGGCCAGCAATCGCTGAAGAGCAGTCTGCTGGCTGGCCGACGCCTTAAAATAAATCGTAACGGCCGGCATCGGAAAAGATGGGGGCGCCTGCCCCTGATCGTATTCCCGCCGTATGCGTGCCGGTACGTGGCCGGCCAGCACAATGGTTTTTGCGCTGTCGATCCGCGCGCCGATGCGGTCCGGCTGCGCCTGAAGCGCTACAAGAACGATAAACACAATAAGGGCTGGCCGCAAATAATTGCGCATAAATCGGGGTGCTGAATATATCCGGGTTGGCCGAATCACTCCACCGTCAGCACCACCGGCTGCTCGATCATCGAAGCCTTATTCGCCGTTAGCAACGCCACGTGATAACGTCCCGGCTTAATACTCGGAACTTGAAACTTGATCTTGTCCTCCGTACGTTCCGTCACCGCAACCTTAGTGTCGTCCTTTCCGTCCGTGAGATACACATCGGCGATCTTCGTTTTGTCCGCGTTCTCGCACGAAATGCTGACCGTGTCCCCCGTTTTGGCGGTGTCCGGATCCACTGCCGTGCATCTTGGGAATCCTTGGAATGCCGCTAACACAGCGGCCGAGATCGGCAACAGGGCAATCAACCACGCTTTCATGGGCGCCTCCAGTGGTCGCGATTATACACCCTGCCGCTGCACCGCGAAGGATGGGGGTTGCGCCATGGTGCTTAACCGTTAAGCGGCTACTACGCCAATCTGTTGCCGACCTCTCCCAACCCATGGAATGCACTGGCCAAACTCGTGGCGCACGCACTCTGTGGCGCACGCACCCTCGAAGAGTCCGAGCCGAGTGGTTGGGAATCTACAGCTATAGCGCTGGGCAGGGCAAGCTAAGGCCGTCGCGACACTGGTGGTATATCCCCGTTTGAGAGCGTGGTCCCTGGTTCTGTGGTCAATTCACTGGTGACGCCCCTCAAGGGCGATCCCGATTGGGAGACTTCTTTTTCTGCTACAACCAGGGCCGTTGTCCAGGGCTTGAGGACAAACCATGATACGGAAGCATTTCAAACCAACCAAGAACCCCAAGACAACCCAGAAACGGGCCCGCCAAAAGTCTTTAGCCAATAGCACCACGACAGCCAATAGCACAGCCAATGGCACGACGACCGGCGGCCCAGCGAATGACAAATTGAAACGCGGGCAATTGAAACCGCTGCAGGTGCGCGCAGACGCGGCCGGCATCGACATCGGGTCGCAAGAGATCGCGGTGGCGGTGCCCCCAGACCGCGACCCGGAGCCGGTGCGTACTTTCCCGACTTTCACCGTCGACCTGGAAAGTTTAGCCGACTGGCTCGAACAGTGCGGTGTACGCACGGTGGCCATGGAATCCACCAGCGTGTATTGGATTCCCTTGTTCCAGATCCTGGAAAAGCGCGGACTGGAGGTATTTCTAGCTAGTCAACGCCCACCCCATCAAGAATGTCTCCGGCCGGCCCACCGACGTAGGCGACTGCCAGTGGATTCAACAGCCGCACGCG
>Ga0302326_10003839_pt1 | contig 35206 bp, 41 predicted proteins | sample Palsa_T0_3_FD_202264 | JGI IMG/M metagenome (GOLD analysis project Ga0302326, IMG submission 202264) | Peat permafrost microbial communities from Stordalen Mire near Abisko, Sweden - Palsa_T0_3 | ecosystem: Environmental > Terrestrial > Soil > Palsa > Peat permafrost | place: Sweden: Abisko...
CCTGATGCAGTATGTACGCTGGGTCACGTCCACGCACTACTTCTACTACCTGGCCTACGCCACCGAAGCGGTAACGCCGCACGGGAGAGGGCGATAACGGTGCCGTTCATCCTGTGTAAGCGAAGAGACGCACATCGGTCGCTGTACCTACACACCTGGCCTACCCCAGGCCAAGTCGCAAAACTGGTCCAACGTTGGGAAGAAATGGGCCCATCCGCGGCAGCATCGGACCCCTACGGCTTTTGGATCCCCCTTTCAGACCCCCGCGAGCACCATCTCGCTCTTTTGGCGGACCGCTTCGTGTTGCGGAACACCGAGCACGGAGTCGACCTGGGTGAGCCCGGGCGCATCGGAGAGGGCTCTTGGGATGAATACGCCTGGTGGGGGGACCACCCCGGCGGCGCGAAAGGCTACAAGGACAAGGCCGCGCTCGTGGCGTTGGCCGAGGCTCGGTTCGCCGCCCTCCCCGAGGTGTTTCATACGTCGAAGGGTCGACCCGTCTGGTGGCCCAAGCTGAAGTCGGTCATCATCGTCGACCAGGCGCAGGAGATGCTCCGGTACGCCGCCAAGGGCCCGCGCGACGAGTGGGGCCGACCGATCGGGCGATAGCGCCCCGGGTCGCGGCGCTTTACGACCGACCCCGAACCGGGGTAGGGTCGCCCTTCGGCCGCGCCGCGGCCCCCGACCTCAAACCCCAAATAGACGTTCGCCCCGGCTCACTTTCCAGGGCAAGCCAGGGCGACGTCTGACAAGTGACTATATGACTATACACACGCGTTCGTCGTCGATCAAGCCCGATCCGCATCCCGCGCGGCCTTCGCCGGGCGTCGTCGTAAAGCCCGCGAACACGAACTGGGAGGTCGCCGGGGGCGAGACACTGCCCGTCGACACCATGGAACGGAAGCTCGGGCGGAACACTTGGGCGGTCTACCGGTGCCTCGCGACCTGCCGCGACCCGCGCAACGGGCTCACGCGCATTTGGAACGAGACGATCGCCCGATACACGGGGATCCACCTCGACGTCGTCAAGGATGCGACCGCGAAGTTGAAGCGGTTGGGCCTCGTCGAGAGCGGCAAGGTCAAGGACGAGCCGGACCTCGGGGTCCTGGGCTTCCGCAACTTCCACCGCCCCGCCCGGGGCATCTGGCGGGCCCTCAACACGAAGGTCTACGTCCGGCGCATCCGGGGGTCGGCCGCCGTCGGAGCCGTCGGGGCCGACCGGGTCTGGATCCTTCCCGCCGAGGCAAAGCGCCGCATCACCGCCCCCGACCCGCGGGGGGGCCCGCGACCCGGGGCAGGTCGCCCCAAGGGGTCGGGCAACCTGCGTTACCCCCGCCCCGCCCACGGGCCCGCGGGGTGGGGCATCCGGGCATGGATGTGGGACCAAGATCCGAGCTACGTCGCCCCGGTTGAGGTGCTCTCCGGGGTCGATTTCGTCGGTGACCAGGATATCAAAAAGCCCCCGACGGGCGACGCCGAAAAGAATCAAAACCACCGTCGACGATCTGATCCGGATCTGGGATCTCCTCCGGATCTGGATCCGGATCCGGATTCTTCTTCGAAGAATCCCGCGCGTGCGCGCGAGTTGGATTTTCAGATCCAGAGCCCGGACGGCACGCGGACCGGGTGCACGGATCACGACCCGATCCAAACCACCGCGACCCCTTCGACGTCGACCGCGGGTAAGATTCCGGGTCCGCCCCCGATGACGAACCCGACGCTCATGACTCCAACGCAGGACCCCGCCGGGGTTGCGCAGAACCGACCCGAGAACGCGTCGGGGGGTTCCAACCCAAGCGAGACCCTGTCGCGGGTCTCCGGAGCCGTTTACGACCCCGCTACGTCGGCCGACACCGTACCCACGATGACGCCCGAAGAAGAGCTGGCGTTGCCGATCGGGACGTTCTTGCGACTCGCGGGGTTGCCCCGTACGCCGTCGCTGAACGATTTCTTGGTGGAAACTCCGCCCCCCGCGAGGCTCGCGCCGGAGACGACCCCCTACGAGCGTGCGCGGCTTTTGGTTGCGACCTACCTGAGCGGGCTCGAAAAGCGCTACCCGGACGAACCCATGCGGGACTTTCGCGGCAACCTCGCAAAGTCCAAGCACTACGACAACCTCGTGGCGGCGGCCGCGGCGATGATTCCGCTCAACGTGGCGCCGGCCGCGTGGGTCTTGTATTCGTTCGATGTCTGGGAGCGCGGCGGCGGTATGCGGACCGGTGTGGTCCCGCCGCCGCGATTCGTTTTCGACCCGAAGCGCTTGAGCCGTCAGGGCGTCGCGATGTTCAACAAGGTCGAGCTGGACTACCGGGCCGTCCCCAACAAGATCACCGACGAGTTCCGGGAACTGACGCGCGCGTACAACCGGGCGATGCGGTTGGCGAGCGAGGCGCCGTCGTTGGCGGCCGCGCGTGTCGTGGTCGCGACGACGTTGGCGGAGAGGGGCTGGGAAACCCTGTTCAAAGCCGCGACCAAGGCGACACAGGTCGCGAGGGCGGCGCTCGCCGCGCGGATCGCTTCGGGCGAGATGGTTTGGGGCTGATAGGAGCGCGAACGATGGCGACTGACCGGAGCTACTACTGGCTGGATCTAAGGTTCGAGCGGCGTGTCGTCTTTTTGGCGTGTACGTCGCCGAAGTTTTGGGCTCGGCTGGGCCACGAGATCGAAGCCGAGAACCTGAACGCCGAAGAGGCTCGGTGGGCCATGCGGGCCGCCCGGATGATCGTGGCCGAGACCCACCGCCCGCCCGACTCATTTGTTCTCGTGCTCCAGCGGCTCAGGACGCTCATGGACGACGGCAAGGTCAGCTACGCCGAGGTCGAGGCCGTGGGTGACTACTTCATCGCGGGCGCGGAGGACTCGATCGCGTACGACGCCGTCGTGGACCAGCTCGCGCCCGTGTTGGCGAAGCGACTGCGCAACAAGGTTGTCTTGGCGGTCATGCAGGAGGCAGCACAACCCGACGGCGAGGAGGGTCCGTTCCCGGAGGCGCGTAAGTTGGTCGAGCGGGCGGCGGCGGTGGGCCGGGACGCCGAGGTGACCGACGTCGGGGTTGTGCTCGGTGAGGGTAGCTACGACGCGATCAAGGCTGTGCGCGGCTTGGTTCGGCTTGGCACCGGCATCGAGGATTTGGACGCGCAGCTCAACGGGGGACCGCGGCGAGGAGGGTTCACGATCTGGATGGGCTCGACGGGGGCGGGAAAGTCGCTCAGCCTCACGCACACGACGAGCCACGCGTTGCGCCACCAAAAGGTCGTCGCGTTCGCGACGCTGGAGCTGCCACTGGACCAGCAGTTCTCGCGACTCAAAGCCAACCTCACGGGTTTCCAAATCGACGACGTCCAGGACGACCCCGACTGCACCCGCGGTTGGTTCGCGGTGAACGGCGGCGGGCTCGGGCGCGCGTACCTCCAGGCGTTCCCTTCGCACGCCACGACGGTGGCGGATCTACGAAAGTGGGTGGACGAGGTCGAGTTGCGTGAGGGGGCATGCCGGGGTCTCGCGGAGGGGACGCGACATTCGATCGACCTGTTGGTCATCGACTACGGGGACCTTTTGGCCGTGCCGTCTTCAGTGGGTAAAGACGCGGACCACGGTTACTCGGTGGGCAAGCACGTGTTCGGCGAGTTGCGCGACTACGCCGAGGGCCAGAAGCAGCCCGGCGACAAGGGGCACCCCGGGGGGCCCATCTGGGTGTCGACCGCGTGTGCCGCGACGCGTGGAACCGCGTCAGCCAAGCGCAAGTACCTGTCGTCGGACGACATCGCGGACTCGATCCACAAGTCGCGACGCGCGACCCTGATGATCTCGATCAACCCACGCGACGACGGCACGGAGTATTGGGTCGCGAAGAACACGCACGGCAAGGACCTGTTTCCGGTGGGGCCGATCTTTGGCGAGCGCGAGAAGGGCCGCATCGCGCCGCTGTACAGCGTGTGAAGTCGAAACACGAGCGCGCGTCGACTTGGTGCAGTCTCCGGACGCTCGGGGCCGCGCGGCGCTGCGCCATCATCTACCGTGGTGGGGGCTACTGCGCGTGGTGCCGGGTTCCGCTCACGCAGGACACGGCCCAGATCGACCACGTCGTGCCCCGGCGTCACGGCGGATCGAACGACCCGGCGAACCTGGTCGCGGCGTGTTCGGAATGCAACGCGCGTCGCCCCGACGTGACGGGCGACCTCGCGCAGCTTTGCGAGCCGTTGGACACCGCTGCGGGCTTCCAGTTGGCGCTCTGCTGGTACCCATGGTTGCCCGCCCGCTACGCTGACAAGGAAGCGCGCAAGCGCAACGCTCGGGACCAACAGCGCGAGCGCCAACGGGCCGCGCGACTCGAGGGCCTCGGTGGCGACGCGTTCCCGTTTGGCGCCGCGGAGCCTGAAGCCGCGGCGGCGGAGTAGCGCCGTGGGGTTGGTCGTCGCAAAGCCGGCCCGCTCGGGGTAAGGGTCGCGTCGATGACGACCCCTCGCGCGCTCCTGTACACGTTCGCGGACTACCGACGCGACATGAACCTCGTCCTCGTCGAGCCCTCGTGGGGGGACTACGAAGTGCACTGCGACGCCAAAGGGATCCCGCCGCGTAAGCCCGACGGCGACATCAACAACTGCGCGCTCGTTCACGGGGAATCGGCGCAGGATTGCCAGGTGTGCCCGGGCCGGTGCCCCGACGCCGTCCGGCTGTTCCAACGGGCCGCGGGGGCGTCGGTCGTGACCGCGGCGGAACTGGAGGCGGAGCCCGCCGCGGAGCGGGCGGCGGAGCCGACCGAGCCCGCGGCCGCGGAGGACGCGACGCCGCTGGCGCACGCGTTCGCACACTCGAGCGCCAGCGTGGAGCACTACAGCCCCTTCGGCCTTGTCGGCGCGGCTGCCCGGGTCTTTGGTGGGACGATCGACCTGGACCCTGCGAGCTGCGAGGCCGCGAACGAGTACATCGAGGCCACGACGTATTACGACGCCGCGACCAACGGTCTGAAGCAGGCCTGGGCGGGCAGTGTGTGGCTAAACCCGCCCGGGGGTCTGTGCGACGAGGACGGGCGACCCTGTTACCCCCGGACGCGCAAGCGCGAGGGCTGCACCGTGACGGGCGCATGTGGTCTCGAGCCCGGGCACCAACATAAGGGCGTGACCAGCTCGGCCAAGCACTGGTGGGCGAAGCTCGCGCGTGAGTGGTCCGCGGGGCACCTCACGCAGGCGGTGTTCCTGGGGTTCTCGCTCGAGCAGCTCGGGTCCACGCAGTCCGACGTCGGTCCGGGCTTGCTGACGCCGCTCGACTGCATCCTGTGCCTGCCGCGCAAGCGCGTGCGGTACCTGCATCAGGACCCCGACGGCGCGCTGGTCTCGGGCGACGCCCCGCCGCACAGCTCGTTCCTGGCCTATCTCGGCCCCAACACGAAGGCGTTCACGGCGGCGTTCGTGCCGTTCGGCCGCGTGTTGGTCGGGCACCACGACCTGCGATCGGTGTGGTGGGACGAGACGCCATGAGCGTCATCGAGACCACGCCGGGGCCGCCGTACGCGGCGATCCAGGGCCTGCTGCCGGGTGACCGGGTGAGGTGCCGGGATTGGCGATATGGTCGTCTCGTAGACGGGACGCACGTGGGCTTCGTGGCCAAGACGCGGCTCGCGCGTGTTCGGCTCGTCGTGGGGCCAGCGGCGCGAGCCAAGGAGGCCGCTTACCTGCTCGAGGGCGAGGCGGGGGTGCCGCGCGAGCGAGACGTGACCTACAGCGACGCCCTGCACGGCCGTGCGCCGTGCTCGGTGTCGAGCCTGTCGCTGAGCGTCCTGCGGGACTTCTCCGTCGGCGTGCGCGGGTTCTCGTGTTCCGACGTCGTTGAGGTGTTGGACGGCGGCGGGACCAAGGGCCGGGTTGAGCGGCTCGCCGACATCATCCGTTGTAACGCCGCGGTTGATGCGACGCCGCAGCCGTCGTTCCTCCAGCCGGGCAAGCTCTTCGCTAGGCGAGGTTGCCCTGGTTGCTTGGCGTTCTGGCTCGACCAGAATGACTTCCTGGCGCCGCACGATCCTCGCTGTATTGGCGAGGTGCTGGTGCCGGAGCTGGCGGCGGCGCTCGAGGTGCTGGGCCACTACGGCCCGACGGGTGTGCTCGGTGGTTGAGGTCGGCGACTACGTGCGCGATGTGACCTTGGATCGGAAGACAGGTAAGGCGCTTCGGACTGGCTGGATGCGGGCCATATTACGCGTGGGAGCGCGGACATTCTCAACCGAATGCGCGACGTACCTCCTGGACGGGCGTCGGTCCCCGTTGAGGGTGTACGGGCAAGGGGCGACAGTGCACGTTGCCCGTCGGGTGCCCAACCACGAGGTCGCGGCCGCGATGCTTGAGCACGAGGCAGCTCGATGAGTACCCGATCGGGCGACCGTGCGGTGCTCGAGGCGGTCGCGGGGAAGCGCCCTGGGCCCAGCGGGTGGGTCCGGGGCAACTGCCCGTCGTGCGAGACCCGCGTGGGCAAGGTCGACCGGCGGCAGTGCCTCGGGCTCAACGTCTACACCGCGCGCTGGGTTTGTCATCGGTGTGGTGACGGTGGCCGTATCGGCCGCATGCCCGACGAGTGGAGTGACCTGGAAGCCCCCGCGCCCCGCGCCGCCTCGGGCCCGAAGCTGCCCACGATGGACCCGCCCGACGGGTTTTTTGAGCTGTTCAACGGCGACGGTGCTCGTTCGCGTTCGCTCGACCCCGCGCGGCACTACCTCACGCAGGTCCGGGGGTTGTCGCCGGAGGTCCTGCGTGAGGCCCGCGTGGGCGCGTGCGTCGCCGGGACCTTTGCCGGCCGGGTGGTCGTGCCGGTGTTCGGGGTCGAGCCCGACGAGGACACGGGGGAGCTTCCCTGGGTTGGCTACAGCACGCGACCCTGGGTCAAGAACTACACGGGAATGGGCTACCGGTACCCGCGGGGCATGCCGTTGGCGACGCTGCTGTACAACGCCGCAGTGCTCCAGGTCGAGACCGACGAGCCCGTGCTGGTCGTCGAGGGCGTGTTCGATGCCCACGCGTTGTGGCCTGACGCGGTCGCGGCCCTCGGCGGGACCAAGGAGGGGCACCGGGAGCAGTTCATGTCGGCGCGCCGACCCGTCGTGTTGCTACCAGACGGCGACGCTTGGCATAAAAGTTGGCTTTTCTCAATGCAGCTCCGCTTCGAGGGGCAGCGCGCGGGGCTGGTGAAGCTCCCGCCCAAGCGGGACCCCGATGAGGTCCCGGTCGACGTGTTGCGCGCGGCCGCGCGCGAGTCACTTGATCGAGACTGGGTTGCGGTGTGATCGATCGGGATCTCAACGCTGCCATCAACTTGAAAGATTTGGCCGGGAGTTCCCCGGTGTCAGCCTGTCGCCCTGGAGGCTCTGGTGCTGCTCTTACGAGCGGTACGAAACCTCTGGTTGGGCAGGAACCGAACCAGGTATCAGCTTGCTGAACCTACCTCGGAGGACGTAAGGGTCGCGGCGGGACGAAACGAACGAAAGGGTCGAGGTACGAGATGCGGACGATTACGTGGACGGGTACGGCGGTGATCTTGGGTGTGGAGCGGCCCGTGGCGTTCCAGGGGCTTGGTTTGGCGCCCGGCGTGGCGGGAGGTACGTCGCCGTTGATGCTGGCCATCGGTGGGCTGTCGTCCGAAGAGGGTGCGGCGATCGTCGCCGCACTCGAGAAGATCCAGCCCGCGGAAGGGACGAAGACCTACAACTTCCGCGTCGAGATCCCTGGCGCCAAGCTGGACCAGACGCCCGTCATCCCCGGCGACGCACACAGGTCGTGGTGGGACGAGACGCCGAAGCCCGCCCCGGCTGCGGCGAAGCCGGCCGCGCCCGCTGCGACGACTCCGCCGGTCAAGACCGCGGTCCCCGCGACGGCCGCGGCGCAGCAGGCTGCACCCAAGCCGGCACCCGCGGCCGTCGCCCAGGCGCGCCCCGCCTCGACGCTAGCGGCCGTCGCTACGGCTGCGCCTCTCCCTGCCGCGAGGCCCGCGGCGGCTCCTGCGCCCGTGACAGTAAACCGGCCTGCGCCTGCTGCGAAGCCTGCCGCGGCGAAGCCTGCACCCGCGGCAGCGGCTCCGCCGGCCGCGACTCGCCCGAAGCCCGCCGCGGCCCCCGCGCCGGTCGCGGCAATCGACCCGGCCGGACCCGACGAGGACGAAGAGGAGGCGCCCGAGGAACCCGATGGGACTGAGCCCGCGGCGGCGTCGGTTGACGACGATCCGGTGGGCTTGTCCTCGACGCCGATCCCGCCAGAGCTATTGGCGGCGAACGCAATGCTCCGGGCGGTGGTGGTCTGGGTCATTCAGCACATGATCGACACGACGGGTGAGCACCCCACGGAGGACCAGATCATCGCGGGCATCGAGGCCCTCCGGGGCAAGGTCCCGCTGGTGACGCGGACGGTTGCCGCGGACCTCGCGCGCCGTGTCCCGCTGGTTCTTCAGGTCATCGGCAACCTGGGCCCGGCGCCCCGCGCGGACGCCGCGCAGTAACGCCCATGCGCGACCTCCCGCTGTATTCTGCCTTGCCGGTCGCGGCCATCGAGGCGGAGCCGTCGCTCGACCCCGACGACCGGTGCACCCGGTGCGAGCTGTCGGGGCTCCGCCGGGCGACGGATCCGGAGACCGGGGAGGAGCGGGTTGAGCCTCGCGATGCGAAGCGGCCCGGCCGCGTTTGTTTGGGTTCGGACGGGGGCAAGAACCCCCGTCCGGGCGGTGTCTTGGTCGTGGTCGATACGGTGACGCAGGACGACGACCGGCCCCACCCGGCCGGTCGCGTGTTGTCTGGCGTTGCTGGCCACATGGTCCGCCCGTTGGTGTCGAGGTGGTATCCCGGGCCCGTGACGTACGCGGCGGCGACGCGGTGCCGGCCCTTTCACAAGCTCGCGGTCGAGCACGTGGAGGCCTGTCGCGGCTACATGGCCCGGACGCTGGAGGATGTCCGGCCGGAGCGCATTATCGCGATGGGGTCGCTCGCGGCGCGCTCGATCCTGGGTCGGTCGGTCCAGCCGAACAACGTCCGCACCGGGTACGCGTACTTGCTCGCCGGGCGCTACCGCGACCGACCCATCCCGGTCTACTTCGTCGGAGCGCCCAAGGGCGCGGTAGACAACCGGTTCCTGAAGACCCTGCTTGAACAGGACATCGAGTACGCGTTGACGCGGCCGCCGCCGCCGTTGCCACCCCTCGACGCGGTCGTGCGCGTGGTCGAGACCGCGGAGGACGCCGAGGCCGCGGTGGCGGAGATGAGCGCCGCGCCCTGGTGCTCGGTAGACGTGGAGAGCGCGGGGCAGTTGTTTGACCCGTCGTTCCGGCTTCTGTGCGTGACCGCGACCCCGGAGCGAGAAGACGAAGCCTTGTCGGAGGATACGTGGACGTGGGACGAGGCCGCGTTGGCGAACCCGGCGACGCGCGCGCCCCTGGCGCGTTACCTTGCGGACCCTCGCGCACGAAAGTGCGGCGCGAATGTCAAATTCGACCGGTCGGCGCTTGTGACGAATGGGTTCGCGGTCGCGGGGGTCGACGGCGACGTGCGGCTGTGGCGCAAGTTGCTCGAGGCCGAGGCGCCCGCCGACCTCGCGACGATGGTTGAGTTGGTCGGGATGGGCGGCATGAAGGACGAGCAGAAGTTGGCCGAGGCCCCGGCGGTCGACCGGATCACGTTCGGCGTCCACACGGAGCGCCGGTTGGCGAAGGCGAAGGAAGCCGACAAGAAGGTTGGCAAGCTGTCCGCCAAGGCCGCGGACGGGCTCGCGGCGCTCGCCGACCTCGACGCGCGTCTCCCGCACATCGCCGCGCTCGTTCGGGACGCGGGCGTTGAGTCGGGCGCTTGGGCCAAGGCGGTCGTACCGGACGACACGCTGCTCGCGTACAACGGTCGAGACGGTGTGGGGACGCGGCGTCTGTTGGCGCGGCTTCCGCGTGACCTAGCGATCAATCCACAGATCGACCGTATCCGGCGGCTCGTCGTAGACCGTGCCGCGCGCGCTGTGGCTCGGCTTGAGGAGTGGGGGGTCCCGGTCGACATGAACGCGCTCCGAGCCTTCGACGCGCACTGCACGCTATCGTTGCGCGTGACGCGTGAGAGGCTCGATGCGGAGGTGGGCGTGGATCTCAACCCCGGGTCGCCGCAGCAGCTAGCCGAGTTGTTGTATCGAAAGCTTGGGTTCAAGCCGACCAAGCTCACCGCGGGCGGACAGCCATCGGTCGACGAAGAGGTCTTGGAGAAGCTGCGCGGTAAGCACCCGGTGGTGGACCTCGTGCTGGATCACCGAAAGTACGCAGGACTGCGCTCTAAGTACGCAGGAGGCATGATCCCGCATGTCCGACCTGACGGCCGCGTTCATTGCTCGATTCTACTCGATGGAGCAGCGTCGGGTCGTGCGTCTATCAAGGATCCCCCGCTACAGCAGATCCCTAGCAATAAGCGCGACCCTTTGTACGGCAAGATGGCGCGCGACGTCTTCGCGCCTGTGTTTGGTTTCCTTTTCCTACAGGCCGACTACAAGCAAGCAGAGTTCCGGGTGGCCGCGATGTTGTCTCAGGATCCTGTCATGATGGCTGACATCGCGGCGGGGTTGGACCCACATCTGGCGACGGCGAAGTTCATCTCGCGCGTGGCTTGGGGTATCTCGCCCGACGAGGTCACGGACGAGCACCGATCCCAGACAAAGTCTGTTGTCTTCGGCGTGTTGTACGGGAAAACAGCGGGGTCTCTTGCCGCGATGTTCGGTTGTTCGAGAGAACAGGCGCAGAAGATCGTGGATGCCGTAATGGGCCGCTACAAGGTCCTGGCCCGGTGGATCAAGACGAACCTCCGAGAGGCTCAGAATACTGGGTATGTCTGGACTCAGTGGGCAGGAGAGCCCGCGCGTCGTCGGCCGCTGTTCGACCTTGGCCTGCGCGGCGATCAGAACGAGGGGCGGCGAGTTCACGCGGCTAACGCCGCCACCAACTGCCTCGACGCCGAGACGGAGGCGCTTACGCGTCGCGGTTGGGTCCGCGGGTTTGATCTCCGTCCCGACGACGTCATCTTGACCAAAAACGCTGCGACCGGCGCGTTGGAATGGGAGACCATGACCGACCTTCGCCTCTTTCCCGACTATGAGGGCCCCGTTGTTGAATTCAAGTCGAGGAGCTTCAGCGCGGTTTCCACCCCCAACCACCGATGGCTCGTTGAGACCAAGTCGCGCCAGCCTGGGCGTCGAACGTGCGAGCGGACTACTCGTACGCTCTCTCCGTGGGGAGATGACCGCATCCACCGGACGGGCGAGTACCGCCCCGACGTCGACAGCGTCTTGACGCCGGACGAAGCGGAGCTTCTTGGGTGGTTCGTCACGGACGGTTCGATCAGGAAGGCCCATACGGTCGCTGGAAAGCAGAAGAACCGCAGGTATTCCACGACGAGCGCGAGGGCGCTCATCCACCAGAGCGGGACCGCGAACGCGGCTAACTGCTCCCGCATCGACGCGCTTCTAGCTCGCGCGGCTCCCAGCGAAACTACTCGTAGGTCGCTGAAGAATGGGATGGTCGTGTGGAACCTCGGTCGTCGCCTATCGACGCTTCTTATTGGGCTATGCCCAACAAGGACTCTCATGTTGGGGGCCATGCTCCGCCTCAATCGGCCCGCGCTTGACCGGCTGCACGAGGCAATGGTCCTTGGCGACCGGCATAAGCGGGGCATCTGCACGGGTCGGCGCGAGCAGGCCGAGGCGTTTCAGATCCTCTGTACACTCACCGGCGCGCACGCGTCCGTTACGTACCGAGACATGAGCCGATACAAGCTAAAGAAGTACCCAAGCATGGGGAACATCCCCGTGACCGAGGGGTGCTGGTTGTCGGACACGTTGAACCGGAAGACTGTCCAGGTCACTGCGGGCCAGCGCCGCGAGGTCGTGGCGCGCGTCCCGGTGTGGTGCCCTGTCGTGCCTAACACGTTCTTCGTCGCGCGCCGGAGTGACCACGTGTTCATCACGGGAAACTCGCCCATTCAAGGAGGGGCGAACGAGTTCCAGCTCGCGAGCCTCGTAGAGGCCGTCGAGTGGATCGAGGTTGAGGGCATCGAGCGGGACGTGAAGCTCCTGCTGCCCGTTCACGATTCGCTCCTGTTCGAGGTAAGAGCCGATATGGTGAACGACGTTGCCAGGAAAGTGCGTCAGATCATGACGAGCCACGATAGCGGTGGCGTCGCGATGGATGTTGACTGTGAAGTTGGGCCCGCGTGGGGCTCGCTCTCGAAGTGGAAGGACCCCGATGTTGTCGCGTGACCCGTACCAACCGAGCGCCGAGCGCATCGCGCTCGTGGACGCGCTGCGCGCGACCTTGATGCGGCTGCTCCCGGCCCTCGGGCCGTCCGCGGCCGACGCGGGGGCATGCTTCCTGGTGCGCCGCCTCATCGTGGACAACCGCCGCACCGCACGCACGGTACGGAACGAGCGCGTCGCGTACGAAGGAGCTGTCTCATGAGCGAGGCCGACGAATACCTCGCCGCCGCGGGCGATTACGGCAGCGAGCACCTGGCGCTCGATCCCGAGGCGCTCGACCCCGAGCCGGACGCTGGAGAGACCCAGATCCTGGAGGAGGAACTGGCGATCCGCGATCGGCTCCGGGTCGACCCGAGCAGCCTCGACGACGACCTCGCGCGGTGCGCCGGGGACATCGCGTACGCCGGCAGTCGGCAGGCGCGCGCGACGCTCCAGCAAGGCCGCGCGAAGATTCGGGCCAAGAAGACCAGGGCGATCGTCTATCTCCAATGCAAGGAAACCGCGACCGACACGTACGGAGCCCGCGGCGCGACCGTCGACGTGATCAACGCCCTGGTGGACCAAGACCCCCGGTACCTCGACGCCGCCGAGGACGAGGTCGTGGCGGACGCGACGCTCACGGTGGCCAAGACCAACGTACAGGCCGCGTTGGCTCGCAAGGACATGGTGGTCCAGGTCGCGTCGTCCCTGCGCGCCGAGATCGCGCGCGACGGTTACGTCGTGGAACGCCCGAAAAGAGCATAACGCGCTACCAAACGAGCCCAACATCAACTACAGTTTTCCTCGCGGTCGGGCCCTCGGGCTCCTCTCGCAAACTCGTCTGAATCTGCAACCGCTAACGAAAGAAGCAACGTCATGCCTACGTCGAATCAACGCACCGCGGCCCCGAAGTCGAGCTTGCTCGACTACGAGGAGTGGAAGCCCGAAGACGCCATCGGGAGCGCCCAGGAAGTCGCGGCGGCTTCCGAGTCGGGCAACTTCTGGAAGCCCAAGGCGGGCGAGAACGTCATCCGGATCCTGCCCGGGCGGCGGGACCTCCATCGCACGCCGCTCGTGCCGACCTGGAGCCATTATGTTGAGATCGCCGGGGAGGAGCGGGGCGTTTCGTTCCTATGCCCGAGAAAGCACAAGGCTGGACACGCGTGCCCGGGGTGCATGCGGCTCGAGGAGCTTCGCGGCACGGGCAACCCCGCGGATTACAAGGCCGCGGCCAGCTTCCTCCCCAAGCTGCGCGTCTACGCGAACGTCATCGACCGGCGCGATCCCGGTGTCGGGCCCCAGACGTTCGCGTTCGGCAAGACCGTGTACGACCCGCTGATGTCTTACCGGTCTTCGGACCCCGCGATCGACATCCCGTTCACGAACCCGGACGACACCGGCTGCGACGTCGTGATCGTGAAGAAGGGCGAGGGCAAGCAGACCGAGTACAGCGTCCGGCTGGCCAAGGCGTTCAGCGCGCTGTCGCACGACGACGAGCAGGCGCTGGCGTGGCTCGAGGCCATGCGGGACCTGCGCAAGGAGACCCGGATCCTGTCGACCCAGGACATCTGGGCGAAGCTCACCGGGGACGATGGCGGCGGTCAGGGTCACGGCGGCGGTCGCCCCGCACCCGCGGGGGGTCGCGCTCTCGGTGGCGGCGGTCGTCCGGCGGCCGCGGGCGGGTCGGCCGTCCGGGGCGTGGGTGTCGCGCGCCCGCGGTCGGTCTCGGACGACATGGGGTACGGCCCCGCGGACGAGGAACTCGACCCCGCGGATTGAGAAGCTTGGTGGGCAGGCCCGGGTAAGAGCCGGGCCCGTCCTTTGGTGAAACGCCGACCAAGGCGTCCCGTCTGGGTGCGCGCGCCCGTTGCTCTCCTCTTGCCAGACGGAGCGACGGGCGCATCCCTTCCCGCACCTCGGCGGGCGCCGCCAGCGGTCTTGCAAGGAGTGTTGAAGCGTGAAAGTTGCTCTCGTAGCGGACTGCCACGTGGCCTCGCACAAGCGGCTTGGCGGCGACCGCGTCGCGAGCCTGAACGAGCGCTGTCGGCGCACGCTCGACGTCTTCACGCGAGCGGTCGAGCGTAGCCTTGAACTGGACTGCGCGGCCTTCGTCGTGCTGGGTGACCTTCTGGACTCGCAGCGGCCGGAGCCGCAGATCCTCGCGGCGATCCAGACCGCGCTCGCGCCCGCGAAGGCCGCGGGCATGGCGGTCTACCTCCTGGTGGGCAATCACGACCAGGTGAGCGACCAGCCGGGGGACCACGCGCTCGGCCCCCTCGCGCCGTTCGCGACGATCGTGGACCGTCCGACGATCATTCATGTGGACGGCCGTGCGCGCCCCTCGGGCTTGCTCGGTCTCGTCCCCTTCCGGACGGGCGCCGCGGATGCTTGGCTGCCCGAGACGCTACAGGGCTTCAACGCGCGCGTAGGCTCAACGAAGGCGCACCGGCTCTTGGGCGTTCACCTCGGCGTACGGGACAGCGCGACCGCGCCCTGGTTGAAGACCTCGACGGACGCGATTGACGTTGAGGTCTTGGCCGCGGCGGCGCGGGACGCAGGGTTTGGATCGGTCGCGGCGGGCAACTGGCACAACCGGCGTAGCTGGACCGTCGATGGCGTCGAAGTGCTTCAGGTCGGCGCGCTGGTGCCTACGGGGTGGGACAACCCCAACGTGGCCCCGTACGGGTCTGACCCGTACGGGACGCTGGCGGTCTGGGAGGACGGCGTGTTCTCGAACGAGGTGCTGCCGGGCCCGCGGTTTGTCCTGACGGACGCCGCGGGGCTCTCCGAAGCCGTGCGTTGGGCCGAGCAGCGCGGCCATACCCTCTACGCGCAGGTCAAGGCGCCGCCCGAGAGCCTCGCGGCCGCGGTCGCGGCGCTCGAGGCATCGGGGGTCGCGGGTGAGGTCGTGGTCGATGGTAAGGCCGTGGAGGCGAAGGCACGCGAGGCCGCGGAGGCCGCGAGCAGCTCCAAGACCGTCGAGGCCGCGTTGGCCGCGTATCTCGACCGGTTTCCTTTGGAGCCCGGGGTAAGTAAGGAAGCGCTGGACGAAGCCGTGCGCGGCTACCTCGCGCGCTGAAAGGGTCAACGACGATGAACTGGGAACGGGCTCGACTGATCGCGAAGGACTTGTTTCCCCGACGGCGGCCGGTCCGGATGGGCTTGGTTGAGCGGCGCGGGGATCTCCTGGTCTTGAGCGTCGAGGGCAGCGAGGACGTGTTGGTGCTGTACGGCGAGGGGCTTCAGGGTGTCCTGGAGGGCGCGGCGGCGGCCCGCGACTGTGTGGTCGTGCGCGAGAGTGAGCTGCCCGGCTTCTTCGGCCACGTAGGGCAGAAGCTTCCTGCATGAGGGTCTTGGAGATCCAGACCGAGCGCTTCATGGCGCTGGCGCCGACGCGGATCCGGTTTCCTCGGTCGGGTGTCGTGTTGATCACCGGAGGCAACGGCGCGAGCAAGACGAGCCTGCTGGAAGCCATCGCGGTGGGCCTGTACGGCAAGACTCTCCGGGGCACGCCTTGGTGGCCGGCGGGCGCGCTCGGGTCTTCGGCGGTCGTCGTGACCGACCTGGTTGAGGCGCGTCGCGTCCGTAAGGGCGACAGGGTCTCGCTCGCGTGGAGGCCGAACGGCAACGAGCCCGCGGGGCGCGCGCTCTTGGCTTCGCGGGGGCTCGAAGGGGCCTCGATGGACGAGGAGTTCAAGAGCTACGAGACCGCGACGCAGGCCCAGGAGGCGCTGTCGGCGGTCATCGGGACGTTCGACTCATGGCGCCGGTCGAGCTGTTTCAGCGCGGACGACGCCCAGCACTTCAGCGGCGCGACCGACGCGGAGCGCAAGCGGCTGCTCGAGGCGATGCTGGGGTTGGATCGGTTCGATGCCGCGCTCGAGGCGTGCCGCGCGGACCTGCGGACCTTTTCCGACCTTGCGGTGTCGTGCGCGTCGATCCAGGACACCCTACAGCGCGAGCGCGACGTCCTGCGGGCACGGTTGACCCAGTACGAGACCGAGTTGGCCCGGGCGTTGGAGGACCTGGTGGTCCTGGTGTGCGATGAACTGCCCCGCGGGCGGTCGAGTGCAGCCTTGCGCGTACCCCCGTCGGACGCGATGGTCGCGGCGGCGTTGAAAGACGCGAGAGCACTAGACGCGATCGAGGCTGAGGCGATCCAGGCGGTCGGGCGCGTGCAGTCCGACTTGGTGCGAGCCCGCCGGGCCGTTGGGCTGTTCGCTTCGGGTCGGTGCCCGACGTGCGGCGCGGACGCGGTGGGCTTGTGCGACGACCATGCGGCCGAGGTCGACCGGGCGCTCGTGGCGGAGCAGGAGGCCGCGTACGCGCGCAACATCGCCCGGGCGGACGCCGAAGAGGCTCGGTGGTTGTTGTCCGCGCTCCAGCAACGCCGCGTGGAGCACACCGTGGCCGAGGACAAGTTCAAGACCGCGGCGATTGCGCGCGGGCGAGCGAACGGTCGTGTACGCGAATACCAAGAGGGAGTGGACAGGCTCAAGGAGGAACTGGAGGCGAGTCGGGTGGCTTGGGAGGATGCGGCGCATAACCGCGCGCAGGCCGACCAGCGTGTTCAGCTCCTCCGGGCAGCCGAGGCTGTGTTGGGACTACGGGGGTTCCGCGCACACCTCCTGGCCGACAACCTCGCGGGCCTGTCGGCGGTCGCGAACGCGTGGCTTCCTCGCCTCGGCATGCCCGACATCCGGGTCAAGCTCCACCCGTACACGGAGAAGAAGTCGGGCGGCGTCTTGGACTCGATCAGCCTCGACGTCGCGGGCGTCGGGGACGGCTACGGCTACCGCGCGGCTAGCTCGGGGGAGCGTCGCCGCATCGACGTCGCGATCCTGTTGGCGCTCGCGGAGGTCGGGCAGGCCGCGGCGGCTCAGACGGGCAGCACGCTTTGCTTCGACGAGGTCTTCGACCGGCTCGACAGTACGGGCATCGCGGCCCTGATGGGTGCGCTCGAGGACCTGGCGCGAGACCGGGTTGTCCTGTTGGTGACACACAACGAAGAGGTCGCGCGAGGGGTAAGGGCGGCGATGACGATCCGGATGGACGCGGGCGTCGCGACGGTCTCTCCCGAGCAGGCCTTCGACGACGCAGGAGACACGCGCGGTGGCTGACCTAGGGCGACGGCTACAGATCGTAAGCGGGGAGAAGGGGAAAGGCCGGAGCTTCACCGCGGAGGTCCTGGCGATGGCCAGCGCGAACGTGTGGGACAAGCACGAGTCCAACGCGACGAAGGAGCGGCCCGCGTTCGTGATGCTGGCCTGTCAGCAAGAGGAAGCGCTGCCGGTCTTGGCGAACCTTCGAGCGGGCCACGGTGCGTTCCTGTCGGGTGAGGGTGTATACGGGAAGGGCGTCGCGTTCGAGACGTTGAAGTCCTCGCGGTACCGTTGGGGGTCGCAGCGGATCGCGCTCCCGCGGGGCCAGGGTGCGGTCGTGTTGACCGGGCGCGTACCGGGCGTGACGCTGGTGGACCCCGGGCCGCAGGACCCCGCGGCCGACGTCAACTTCCTGATCGTGCCGCCGCGCGCGCGTCTCGAGCAGGAGACCGCGCGGTTGCCCGCGCGGGAGATGCTCGAGTACGGGGCTGCGCTGCTCCGTCCGCAGCTCTTCCGCGACGGGGGCGAGCGGTGGAACCGGGCCGAGGTCCCGGTGGACGGACCGCTATGGCGTTTCATGCCCGCGATGGCGCTGTGGTTCTGTGCGTGCTTGGACCGCCGCACGGGTGTGCCGATCTTGCCGGACCCGCTCTTTCAGGTGCGCCTGTACTTGGCGGCCCTGTACGCGGGGCTCGCGAGCTGGTCGAAGCACGACGGCCAGAGCAACTACGGGAGCGACGTGCGGTTCGGTCGGCGCGGCGTCTACCTGTCGGAGTGGGGGTACGCGGGGTCCGGGCTCGCCCCGGGTGTCGCGTGTTCGACGAGTCAGGAACGGCTCCGCGGCCTGTTGGTCCAAGAGGTCCGGGCGTGGGGCCGGGACCGCGTGCTGGGCTCGACCCGGACCCCGGCCCAGTTGAAGCTTTGGCGTGCTGAAGGCGATCACGAAGAGGAGGCCGCGTAGTGGGCGCACATCTGGTCCGTGGAGAGTTTCAGTCCGATAAGTACCCCACCTGTCCGCCTGGCAAGGTCCCGTTGAGCGTACGGGACCCGATGGCGCAGGATCTACTCTGGGAGTACGCGCAGAGACGAAGGGCGGTCGACGCCGAGTTCTCGGATGACCTCGAGACCGCGCTCCTTGCCGCAGGTTACGTGGCCGCTTAGTGGCGCGCGCAGCGGCACAGGCACTCGCGGGGTATTTCCCGGCGCCCAACGAGGCCGTCGATCTCGCGCTGTCGCGCGTCGCGCTCGACCCGGGCAACCACGTCGTGTTCGACCCATGCGCGGGTGAGGGGGCCGCGGTCTACCGCTTGGCCGCGGGCTTGTACGCGTCGCTGCCGCCGAAGGAGGCGAGCTACGTCGCGTACGACGACGCGCGGCCGACCTTGCCGGCGCTCAAGCATGTGTTCGCGTGTGAGATGGAGGCGGGGCGGCACGCGAAGCTTGACCAAGCGCGCTGGCAGCACCTCGGCAGCAAGGTGCCGGTCACGACAGCACGCGGCGACGCGTTCGCGCTCGACCTGGGACTCGACAGCAATAGCGACCCCGTGGGGCAGTGCTCGATCCTGTGGGCAAATCCGCCGTACGACCAGGACCCCGAGGCGGGTCCGGGCGGGCGTTTGGAAGAGCGTTGGCTGAAGCGGTTTACGCCCGCGCTGGCGCCGGGCGGGGTCCTGTTGTTCCTCGTGCCGTACTACGCGCTCGCGGCCTCAGCCGACACGATCGCGCGTGAGTACGGCGTGGTGGAGTGTTGGCGGTTGCCCGGCGCGCTGTTCGACCAGTTCAAGCAGGTGCTGCTGGTCGCGCGGCGCGCTGCGGTGCCGCTGCACGAACCCGACGCCGCGGTCGCGCATCAGGTCAGGGCTTGGGCGGATGACGCTGACGCCACCCCCGAGCTGGGCGCAAGCCATCCGCCGCCCGTACGGGTCCGCGGCCTAGAGGACGCGGCCACGGGCTTCGACGCGTTCTCGGTCCGCGCGCTGGACCTCGCGTTGGTTCGGGCTGCGTTGACCCCGTGGGAGTTCATCAAGCGAGGGTCCCGGGTCGCGGGCCGCGGTGTCCTGCCCGAGGGTCCGTTCGCGGACCTCATCACACGTCGTTACCCCGTTGCGACGCCGCCGCGCCCCCCGCACATCGCCGCCGGTATCGCGGCCGGCGCGTACAACGGCGCCCGTCTCCACAGCGACACCGCGGGCCTGCCCGACCTCTTGGTCAAGGGTTCGTTCTCCAAGCGGTTCCAGTGCGTCGAGGAGAAGTTCAATAAGGACGGGGATGTCGTGGCGGAGCTACAGGTCGAGCAGCCCCGGCTGGCCGTGACCGTGCTGGACCCCGCGGCGGGCCTGTACGTCGACCTGAAGGGTGAGGTCACGCCGAAGGTTGGGGCGACGCCGAAGCTCGCGGACTTCTCGGTGGGCGACCTCCTGCGACACTACGGGTCGTCGCTGATCGAGGTCCTGCGGCACCAGTGCCCCGCACTACATGACCCCTCACGCGACGAGGGCGTTCAGCCGGCGAGCTTTACGCGGCAGCTCTTCCCGGCGCAGCGACACACGATCGCGGCGATCGTGAAGCTTCTCAAGGGAGAGGATCGGGCTGCCTTGCTGGTGGGCGAGACAGGTTGCGGCAAAACTGGGTGCAGTATCGCGGCCGTGACAGCGATGGGTTACCGCCGCCCGCTTGTGATGGCCCCCCCACACCTCGTTACCAAGAGCTGGCCCGACCAGGTTCGGGCTTGTTTGGGGGCCAAGGCGCGCGTCGTCGTCCTCGACAGCTTGGAGGCGGTCGACCGGCATGCCCGCGACCAGGATCCTGACGTTGTGTTTGCGATCTTGTCGCGGGAGGCCGCGAAGCTAGGCCACGCTTGGGAGGGCGCGGACCCTGGGTGGCGGACGGGACTGCCGCTCGCCGCGGGCTCGAAGGCTGGCGCGCGGGGCAAGAAACTCAAGCCGGTCAACCGTTGCCCTCGGTGCGGTTCACCCGTTCCGGTCGACGCTGACCAGGAGCCGTTGATGCCGGAGGTGCTGGCGCGTCGTCGGGTCCGGTGTGAGGTGGAGCTACGGGTTCCGAAGCTACCGGAACACCCGGCGGCCCCGACGGACGAGGAGCGGCGCGAAGGGTCGATGGCCCGTTGGGCTGAGCGCCTCGGGGCTCTCTTGGGCCCGTGTGCCCCGTCGGACGCGTTGGTGCGGGAGGTCGCGCCCCGCGTGACCCGGTGGCAGATGGCGCGTCTGCTCAAGAAGAAGCAGTCGCGACCCTGGACGGCGGAGCGCGGCCGCGCGGCCTTCCTGTTGCTCGCGGCGGAGCTTCGACGGGCTTGGCAGCGGGGTGCGGAGGTCGCGCCCGTGGACGCGAGGCTCTACCTCTTGGCGCTTCACGCGGCCGCGGACCCTCGGGCGGTCTTGTGGGAGGCCCGGCGGCTCTACTGGGCCTCGCGGACCAACGTGGAGGACTCCTATGGGCGCGAGGAGGGTCTGCGCGGGCTCGCGCGGGAGCTGTTGCTGTTGCTGCCGCGGGCCGAGCAAGACCTCGCCGCCGTGGAGCTTCGCGGTCGAATTGAGCTGAAAGGTCGCTACGGCTGGGACTGGGACGACTGGAATCGGGCGCGGGTCGACGGGGGCGCGCGTTGGATCGGGGGGTTCTATGTAGAGACCCGCGGAATTTCTGTCACGGTCGACAAAGCCGCGTCGGGTTCGATCGAGGCCGCGCGCGCCGTGTTGGCTTTGGTCATGGCGTCCGCAGCCTGGACGACCTTGCCCCCGTGCGGGGAGCCCTTGTTCCAAGCAGTGCCGCGGCCCCGGCGTTACCCGCTGGCGAATTACATTCGGGAACGTTACCCGCGCTGTTTCGACGCGTTGATCCAGGACGAGGCCCATGAAAACGCCTCAATCGGCAGTGCCCAGGGTCTCGCGTCGCAGCAACTCCTGAACCTGCGGCTACCGACGATCGCCTTGACGGGCTCGGTGATGAACGGGTACGCGAGTTCGCTGTTCACGCTCTTGTGGGGCTTGTCGTCGAGGTTCCGCGCGGAGTACGCGCGGGCCGACCAGGTCCGGTTCGTGCGGGACTGTGGGTACGTGAAACGGATGGTCGAGGTGAGCGCCTCGGGCGCAACCAAGGAGACCAACTTTGGGGCCCAGACGGACCTCCGCGACGGGGGGAAGATCGTCGGGCAGGCGCCCGGGGTGCTGCCGGCGCTTCTGCTGCGCCACCTCCTGCCCATCGCGGTGCCGCTCCAGCTCGAAGACCTCGAGCAGGCGTTGCCGCCCAAGACCGAGATCACGGTCGAGATTGAACCGTCTCCTGAGCTGCTCCGGCGGTACCAGAAGATGGAGCGCGGCCTGCGCGACCAGATCAAGCAGGACCGCTTCGTGAAGGGACTGTCCGGCCGGTTGTTCGGCGCTCTGACCGAGATGGTGTCGGCGCCCGACCGGCTCTCGCACGACACCGGCAACGAGGGCGCGTCGCGGCCGAACGCGTGGGAGACGCGCTACCCCCCGGGGTGCAGCGCTGCGGGTGGTCTTGTGGCGAGCGCGGAGGCGTTCCCGGTCGACCACCTGTTGCCCAAGGAGCGGTGGTTGATCCGGACGCTATGGGCCGAGCGCGCGGAGGGCCGGCGCGTGATGGTGTTCGGGTGGCACCGGTCGGTCCTCGACCGGCTCGCGCACCTGATCGCGGACCTGACGGAGGAGGCGGTCGTGGTGTTGGACCCGGGAAAGGTGGCGCCGAAGGTCCGGGGGGCCTGGATCGATCGGGAGGTTGTCGCGAAGGGCGTACCGTTCTTGGTCGTGAACCCCGTGTGCGTTCAAACTGGCCTAAACTGTCTCACCTGGTTCCACTCGGTGGTCTGGTATGAAAACCCAAATTTCAGCCCGACGATCCGTCGGCAGGCCAACGGGCGGATTCGTCGGATCGGCCAGGAGAAGGAAGCGCGCTTCTTCACGCCGACCGTGTCGGACACGATGCAGCCGCTGGCGATGGAGCTGCTGATGGTGAAGCAGGGCGTCTCCGAGGCGACCGAGGGGCTGGACGCCGAGGCGTCGTTCACGGCCTCGGGCGTGGGCGACCCGAGCAGCGTGATCGCGGGGCGGGAGATCGGCCAGGTGTTGTTTGAAAAGATGCAGGAGCGCGACGACGCCGCCAAGAAGCTCTAACGCGGCGCTGACGAGGTAAGGAGCCCGCGGGAGGTCGTGATGGCGAGGAAGCTAGGTGAGGCGGTCTGGGTCGCGGCGGGCGTGTTGGACAGCGCGCTCGACGTCGCGGAAGCGATGGTGCCGGGGTTCTCGCGGTCGCGCCTGGACTGGTGGGCGACGCGTGTCTGCTTCCGCTGGATTCGGGTCGCGGTTGCGCTCGGGTACGACGGCCCCGGCGGCGCTCACGAGCGCGGCGAGGCGTAGCGTTGAGCACGGATGCCTACATGTTCGTGGAGCACCAGACGCCCGACGGCTCCTGGTCTCTGGTCGAAAAGCGGGCGATTTTGGTTCGACGTCAGGCACGCAAGCTCTACCGGGCCGGCCCGCTGAATGCCTCGCGGCTCCGCGCGGGCGAGGCCGCGCTGTTGCTCGAGTCGGAGTCGCTTGACCCGTTTCGCCGGTACGATCAGAACCGCTGGTTTCTGGAGCGGGACTACGTGTTGTTCGGTCTGCTGTCGGGCGCGCGTGACCATCGCCAGCCGGTCTATTCTGTGCGGGGTTTCCCGGCGGATCTCAGCGACCTAGGTCGCGCGCAGTTGCCGCTTGGCCTGCTGGCGTGGGATGCCTACGGGACTTGGCTCACGACGGCGGAGCTTCGGGCGGTTGATACGGTCTACAGGGCCGTGACCGGGTTTCCGCAACACAGCACCGCCTTGTTCGTTGACACGATTCGTCCGATGCTATGGGCGGGGCCCCCGGACCGCGTCCGCGCCGTCATGTGGTTCTCTTGAGCCTTCACCGGACCAGACCAGACGCCGGGTGGATCGCGGGGAAGCTCGCGGCGTGTCGCTATTGCGGGGGGCCGATCCCGTCGGGGCGGAGGACGTTTTGCTCGGGCCAACGGGGCCGGTTCCGTCGCGACCGCGGGGTCCTGCGGTTCCTCGTGCTTCCGGGTGGCTGCGTCCACGAGTTCTGCGTCCGGTCCAACGCTGCGTACGCGCGCAAGTGCGTTGAGGTCCGAGACGGTCGCGTGTGTGCTGTTTGCGGCGTCATGCAGCCCCGCGATGGTTGGCAGGCGGACCACATCGTGCCCGTCAGCCGGGGCGGCGGCGAGACCGGGCTCGACGGCTTGCGCACGCTGTGCACGGAGCACCACCGAGTCGAGACGAAGAAGCTGGCGCAGGAGCGCGCAGCCGAGAGGAGAGCGAAGAGATGTTGAAGACGAGGAAACGACTCTTGTGCGACGTCGACGGCGTGCTGGCCGACTTTGCGTCCGCCGCGACGGCCGTGGCGGTTCGCGTTCTCGGGATGCCGTTCCCTGCGAACGCCCAGGACGAGTGGGACATGTTCCGGCACCTCCAGCCGGAAGATCGAGCCCGCGTGTACGAGGCTCTGCACGAGCCGGGGTTCTGTCGTGGGCTACTGCCGCTCCCTGGTGCTGTCGAGGGAATGCGCGAGTTTCGGGGGGTCGCGGACGTGTACTTCGTTACGAGCCCCATGCAGGGCATGACGTGGACACGCGAGCGCGAGCTGTGGCTGGCCGAGCACTTCGGGGCGTCGACTCGGGAGATTATCCACACGTCCGCGAAGCACGTGTGCGTCGGTGACGCCCTGCTGGACGACAAAGTGCAGAACGTGGTGTCGTGGCAACGCTACCACCCTGAGGGGGTCGGCATCGTGTGGGACGCGCAGTACAACCGTCGGGCTGCCGTGCTTCACCGTGCTCGATCGTGGTCGGACGTGACTTCGATTCTTGGAGGAGAACCAACATGATGAAGCGAACGATCCTGGGCGGCGTACGTGTGCTCTTGATCGACGACCTGTCTCCCGAGGACTTGGCCATGTGCATGGCCCTTTACGCGCGCTCCGGCGAGAGCGTCGAGGTCCACTACGAGAAAGTCATGAAGGCGCGGCGGCGAGCGCTCTCGAGGGCGCTGGATCCGTGGGACTACCCCAACGGCGACCCGGAGGGCGACATCGTGGACGCCGTGATGGATGTTTGGGGCGACAACCACCCGACCGCGCGCGCGGAGAAGCTCGGGAAGCAGTACGTTGTGGGGTACGGACACCGCAGCATCGCGGACAACGGGTACACCGCACTGTTCTTCGAGGGCGTGTCGATGCTGGCCGCGAAGGCGATCCAAGACACGCCGCTGTACAACGGCCAGGAGATGTCCTCGCGGGCGGTTGACTGTGGCGAGCAGCCCTACGTCGATCCGGTCGGTACCCCGGAGTCCCGCGCGGTGTTGGAAGGATGGCGCGCGTTGTACCGGCGCTGCTTGCTGGCTGCCGTGGACGAGACGATGGTGCGTCACCCGCGGCGCGAGCCCGAGGAGGACTTGGGCCAGTACAACCGCGCGGTCAACATGCGCGCGTTTGACGTCGCCCGGGCGATGCTGCCTTTCGGGTGCGCGACCCAGGTGGGTTGGAGCGGGACGCTGCGCCACGTCGGCGAGCGCCTCGGGGTCCTCAAGCACCATCCGAGCGCGGAGGTGCGGGCGCTCGCGGAGGTCGCGATCGAGCTGTGCCACGGGCGCTACCCGGGGTCCGGTTTCGGGGATGCGGTCGCGTCGGGCGTCGGGCTGCTGAACGAGCCGACCGAAGGCGCCATGGCACGCGACGCTTGGACCGCGCTCGCCGCGTCACTCGTGACCTACCGGCCGGAATTGGGTCGTCCGCTCAAGGAGAGCGTTTGCTACGACTTCGGTGAAATGAAGTCTGGCTGGCTCGGGAGCCCCGACCCCGACCTCGTGGAGGGTGAGCAGGCCTTTACCGAGAAGGTTCGTGATCTCCTCCAGTTGCGGCCGCGCGGCGCTTTGCTCCCGTGGAGCCTGACGAAGTACGGGCTGGCGGACTTTGAGTTCCCGCTGGACATGGGGTCCTGGCGCGACCTCCAGCGGCAGCGAGCGATGGTGGTGCCGACGCCGCTGCTCACGGCGGACCTCGGGTTCGAGCCGTGGTACCTCGACCAGTTGCCGGCACCCGGCGGCGACAAGCGCGCGGGGAGCCTGGGGGACATCGGCGCGGAGGTCACGGCGTTGCTCCACCGGGCCAAGGCCGTGACGGACGACCCCGTGGCGCGGCAGTATTACTTGCCGCTGGGCGCGAGGGTCCGCGCGCGCGTCTCGGCAGGTCTGCCGGGGCTCGTGTACTTCTTGGAGCTTCGGACGGGCAAGACCGTCCACCCGACGCTCCGCGCCCGGGCGCTCGAGATGGCACGTGCGTTCCGCCGGGGGTTTCCGGACGTTGCGATCCACGTTGACGAAGACCCGGATGGTTGGAGCCTGCGCAGGGGTGCCGCAACGCTCGCGGAACGCGTTAAGGTGGTTGAGTCAACGACCCCTCTCTGAAGGGAGGGGCTTGAGAAAGGAAGATTCACCACCTCTCCGATCAAGAGACCAAACCGTTGACTAGACATGTCGAAAGACAAGCTGAGCCAGCTAACCGTGGTAGGTTGAAACGACGTCTCGGGTGTCCCGCTAGCCCGGACCTTCTCGGCAGGCCAGCGTCGAAGCGAAGTACAGACAAGGGGCTTAACGCCATCATGTTCGTTCCCGTCGTAGATCAGAAAAACCAGCCGCTCATGCCGACCTCGCCGGCACGAGCACGTCGCTGGATTGAAACCGGAAAGGCTACACCTTTCTGGAAACGCGGTGTGTTTTGCGTTCGCCTGAACGTCGAGCCCTCCGCACGAGAGACGCAAACCATTGCCGTCGGGATTGACCCCGGCAGCAAGCGAGAGGGGTACACCGTCAAGAGCGAAGCACACACGTACCTGAACCTTCACGTCGAAGCTCGTACCGGCGTCAAGGAGGCCGTCGAGGCTCGCCGAAACATGCGGCGTGCGCGCCGCTTCAGAAAGACGCCGTGCAGGAAGAATCGTCTAAACCGAAGTCGAGGAGGGCTCCCGCCGAGCACGAAGGCTCGCTGGCAGTGGAAGCTTCGGCTAGCCGGATGGCTGGCGCGAATGTTTCCGATCGTTCGGTTCGTCGTAGAAGACATCGCTGCCGTGACGAAGAAAGGTCAGCGACGGTGGAACAAGTCGTTCAGCCCTCTCGAGGTGGGCAAGAAGTGGTTCTACCGAGAGTTGGCGAGAGTCGCTCGGGTGAGCACGAAGAAGGGCCACGAGACGAAAGAGATGCGGGACGCTTGCGGTCTCAAGAAGACCAGCAAGAAGCTCGAAGAGACGTTCGACGCGCACTGCGTTGACAGCTGGGTACTGGCCAACTCGTTCACCGGCGGCCACAACAAGCCCGACAACGTGGAGATCCTGTGCGTCGCGCCGCTCGCTCTGCGTAGACGCCAGCTTCACCTGATGCAGCCAGCCAAGGGCGGAGAGCGTCGACGTCATGGAGGAACGAGAAGTCTCGGGCTTCAACGAGGCAGCATCGTAAAGCACCCGAAGCACGGAATCACTTTCGTCGGCGGGACGCTGGGAGATCGTGTGAGTCTGCACGCGCTCGACACCGGCAAACGCCTCACGCAGAAAGCAAAGCCGGCTGATTGCCGAGTGCGCTCTCATAACTCGTGGCGTACCTGGACGCCCGAAATCAGCAAGAAAACCGAACGGGGCTCCTCCCCGACCTGAAGGAACGGGGTTTCCGCCCCGGAAAATCGATGACCGACGTTCGGATTGCCCTCGCGGGCGCAAGTGGCTGTGGGAAAACGACCCTCATGGACTTCCTCGCGCAGGAGCTAGGGCTTCCCGTGAACCCCGTGGGGTCGAGGTCGGTCGCGCTCGCGATGGGGTTCATGAACCCGTACGATGTTGACGCCGCGGGCCAACGGCCCGCGTTCCAGGAGCGCCTCGTGCGGGACAAGATCGCCTGGGAAGCTAAGACGCCGTCATTCGTCACCGACCGGACGACGGCGGACAATCTCGCGTACCACGCGCTGCACGCGCTCGACGACCTCACGGGCTTCGTCATCGACGCCGCGGCCGAGGGGATGCGGCGCTACACGCACGTTCTGTACTGCCCGCTGGCGGAGCACCAGTCGCTCGCGGGCGACGCGGTACGCCGCGCGGGCCGGTCATACCACGAGGTCTACGACGCGCTGTTGTACGGGCTGCTGCACCGGTTCTGCGGCGACGCGGTCGTGCGGGTTTCGGGCGATGACCTCGCGCGCCGTAAGCAGTTCGTCCTCGCGACCGTGACGGGGTGGTTGTCGCCCTCGGCGGAGTCCCGGCGGTGAGCGCGCGACCGACGCGTTGGGGCGAAGCCGTCAACCTGTTGACGTACAGCGTACCTTTTACGCGGCCTCGGGCTTTCTCGTGCTTCGGGATCGAACACGAGGTTTTCACGGTCCGGGCGCTCGCTGAGGCGCTCTTCGGGTGGATCCCGTGACTGGTATTGAGGCCCTGCCGGCGCCCGGGGATCCTGACGCGGTCTACTGTTTTGACCTGAACGGATTTATCTGGCGGCTTGCTTCGAGTCCGTTCATGGCCGGCAAGGCCGCGCTGGGGTTCGCCCGGACGCTGCGTCGGATCCTGCGGGAGCGACGTCCGGGTTACCTGGCGGTTGCGGTCGACAACGCGCTGCCGACGTTCCGCCACGACCTGTTCCGGCAGCACTCGGCCATGTTGGGCGCCGAGGACTACAAGGCCGACCGGGTCAAGCGGATCAAGCCCCACGAGCGCGCGGCCGTGTTGGAGCAGATTCGCACGGCCCAGGAGCTGCTCGAAGACGCGTACGGCGTCCGGTGCCTCGCGGCCCGGGGGTACGAGGGGGACGACGTCTTGGCGACGCTGGCCCAGCGCGGGCTCGACGCTGGGCTGAAGGTCGTGGTGGTCGCGTATGACAAGGACATGTTCCAGCTCGTGCAGCAGGACCGCTGTTGGGTCTGGGATGGCGAGGGTCGGGTGTTCGACGCCGCGGCGGTCGAGGCCAAGCTCGGGTGCGCGCCGGACCGCGTGGTCGACTTCATGTCGATCGTGGGCGACTCGACCGATGGCGTGCGGGGCGTCGTCGGGGCCGGACCGGTCGCGGCGTTGAAGGTCTTGGCGGCGTTCCCAACGCTCGATGCCGCGCTAGAGTCGGCGGAGCGTGGCGACCAGGACCACCCGCTGTGGCAGCAGGATCCGCGGCTCTGGGCCAAGGTGGTGTCGCAGCAGCGTCAAGCGCAGCTTTGCCGCCAGCTTGTGACGCTCGCGCGTGACGTCCCGCTGGCCGTGACGCTCCAGGAGCTGAGCCTGTCGGCCTCGATGGCGGTGGAGCTAGCGCTCCAGGACACGACGGCGTCCGAGGCCGACCCTGTTGACGGTCCCGAGGCGTTCGAGTGGTCGGTGGCGGATGTTTAGTCGCACCGCGGGGTAAGGTGGACGAAGTGAGCATCCTATCTGACAGCGCGGTCCTGGTCGCCATGGACCAAAAGCGCATCGTGATCGATCCGTTCGACCGAGCGCGCCTGGGGTCAAACAGCTACGACGTTGCGCTCGGCCCGCGCCTGCTGGTCTACGAGACCGAGGAGCCGATCCTGCGTCCGGATGGCCGCGTTTTCTTCCCGGGCGCGCCGACCATCCTGGACGTCCGAAAGCAAAACCCGACGATGACGGTCGACATCCCGGAGTCCGGGATCGTCCTGCACCCCGGGCAGCTCTACCTGGGCTCGACGATTGAGCGGACCGAGAGCCACGACTTCGTGCCGGTGCTGTGTGGCAAGAGCAGCCTCGGTCGGTTGGGCCTTTCCGTGCACGTTACCGCAGGATTCGGGGATGTAGGATTCTGCGGGGCATGGACGTTGGAGCTGATGGTCGTGCGCCCGCTCCGCATCTACGCCGGCATGCCGGTGGCGCAGATCGCCTGGCACACCGTCGAGGGTTTGGTTCTGCGACCGTACGGGTTCAAGCCGGGGGCGAAGTATGCGAACCAGTCGGCGGACCCGGTGGCGTCGGAGATGTGGCGGAACTTCGACGGCCTGAAGCCTGACGAGTGGCGACCGACCCCTAGCCGCGACCTTCCGCCGTTTAAGCTCAAGCCCGACGAGCGATCACAGCGCTGGCGCGACGCCGAGGCCCTGTGTGGTCCAGGCTACTGCCCACCCGACGCGCTCAAGATCATCGAGGAAGAGCAGGCCGCGTACGACGCCAAGCTGTCCGCAGTAAACCTCGACGGTGTGGGGCGGCCGTGAGCTACGTGGTCCGGATATCAAGCGGGTATGACCGCTTGGCCTCCTTTTACGTGGCCGACGACGGGAGGATCACGGCGCAATTCGAGGATGCTAAGGAGTACCCGACGGTGGAGGCGGCCGAGCGAACGACGTTCTGGGTTGCGCGTGTCTGGGTAGGTTATGACGTACGTGTCGTAGACCTTGCGGAAGAACTCCTGACGCGAGAAGCCGCGCGTCAGGTTGGCGTCGAGGACCCGCTGTGGTGAGCGGCGCCGCGTGGTTGTTGGTGATGCCGCGACCCCCGGGGGTGAGCCGGCCTGCGCTGATGTGGTATGTTGGGGGCGCAACCTGGACGTACGACGCGCTCCGCGCGACCGCGTTCCCGACCGCCGAGGCCGCCAAGGCCCAGGTCGACGCCGCCGCGATGGGGCTCGGCCCCAAGGTCGCGTTGCGCGTCCGGGCGGTGCTGTTCGCGGAGGTGCTGCGCGAGAACGAGGCGGTGCTGCGGCGTGCGGTGCCTGTCCTGACGGACCCACGGGGCGGTCCTGGGGGACGGGGCCGTGGTTAGGCGCCAAGGGCCTTTCGTCGTTCGGGTCGAGACCTGGGAGGAAGACAAGCCCGTGGCCTTCTGCCGTTGTCACCCGCGTGCTCGCGGCGAGGTCGCCTGACGCGTCACCCGTCGTTGGCCGCGGCGTTCGCGGTCGTTGGCCAAGCAAACGTTCTGGCCACCCGATACGCCCGAAAGTACGGGTGGACCCGCACCTCGCGCGTTGTCCCGCTCGCTGATGCCCTGTTGGAGGTTGAGGCGGGCCTTGTCTGAGTTCTTGATCCGGTTACACAGAGACGGAGTCTGGCCGTACTACTGGACCCAGTATTACTTGGGTTGGGTGACAGAGCCCTCGCGGGCGACCCCCTACTTGGAGGAGGAAGCGCGCGAGGAACTCAAGCGCGTGATCCACTACTTGGAGGAGGACGCGCGCGAGGCACTCAAGCGCGTGATCCGTCGGACAAGTCAGCCGAGTCTCGACGTCGTTCCGTTGTCCGACGCGATGTTGGACCGGGCCGCGCGCTATCCCAACCTCTAGCCCAACGCCTCCTCTTCGAAGTGGCGCAGGCCGTGGAGGGACCTCGGCGCGCGCAACGCGGCGCTCGGGCGCGAGCGTGCGACCGCCGCCCAGACGGCCTCCGCGGCTTCCTCAGCCGCCGACAGGATCGGCGGCGGGTACTCGAGCGCGCTCAGGGGGGCCGTGACCCGCGTACGCCTCGCCGGGTACGGGGCCGCGTAGGGGTTGCAGATTTTGGCAGACTGGGGCACAAAGCTCATCACGTTGACCTCTTGCTCAGGTTGACCAGGCCCTCGGCGTTACCCGCGCCGGGGGCTTTCGTTCGTCTGAGAAGCTAAAACCGGGCCGGAGTCGCGGCCCTGGTAACTTAAGGCTTTTCTAGCAATTCTGCACGGCCGGTAGACGCAAAAACGCATCACACGTCCTACAATTGCGCATCGGGGCGATCAACCCCGGGCGTAAGGGCGGCGCGGGTTCCGAAGCGTCGCCCGCGGGGGTAAGGATCCGGGCGTGGGCGAACAGCATGTCGGCGCGTGGATCGTGAAAGTAGTCGGCGGACACGTAGACGTGTCCGCGGCGTGGGTGGTGCGCATCGGCGCGATGACAGGGGCCAGCCGCGTCACGACCGAGCCCGGGAAGGCGGTGTTCACCACCCGAGCCACGGCGCTCGACTGGATGAAGGCAAACCACGCGTCCGCGGGGTGCGCGGTTCCGCTGGCTGATGAGCTGCTTGAGTGCGAGGCCCGACGGACGCCATGAAGCAAGCGTGGATCCTGCGGGAGTTGCCTGACGAGCCTGACGTGGCGCTCTCGTCGGTCTGGCGGAGACCTACGCTCTACGTAAGCGTGTACGGTGACGATTGCGCGGTCTTCGCCCTTTCGGCAGCAAAGGTGTTCCGGTCGGCAGCTTGCGCAGAGCGTCACCGTCGTCGTCTTTTGATGCCCGATCGGTGGACCGTGGTTCCGTTCGCGGACGCGATGCTCGATTACGAGGCGGCGCGCCATGAGGCGGCCCGATGAGCCGCGATGCTGGCTGGGTCCTGAAGTCGCGGATGACGGCGGAGTACTTTGTGGCTGGGGTTCGGACGGGAGGTACTTGGTACACCGGGGTTCGGACGGGAGGTGCTTGGTACACCGTCGCGCCCTACTGTTCGATGGGCCGCGTGTTCTGGACGGAAGCCGACGCCCAGGAGGCCCGCGGTCGCCTCGACGACCCGGAGACGTGGATCGTGGTCCCGTTGGCGGATGAACTGCTGGAACAGGAGGCCCGACGCCGATGACCTGGGTCTTGGTCTGTAGACGCCCCGGCGCGCAACGCGGCGCGCAACGCGGCGCGCAACGCGGCGCGCAACGCGGCGATACTTATTACGCCCGGGACCTGCGTTCGCACGGTGAAGACTGGCCATACACGCTCATGCTCGACTTCGCCCAGGAGTTCTCGACCGAGCAAGCCGCGCTCGCGCATCGGATAGAGCACCCCAGCGATGATCACGAGCTTGTGGTGGCGGGTCCTTGGATCGTGGTTCCGCTGGCGGATGAGCTGCTGGAACGGGAGGCGCGGCGCTGATGAGCTGGGTCCTGAAGCAGGCGGCGTTCCACGACGGCCGTGTACCTAAGGAGCCCCCCGCGCCGTACTACCTGGGCAGGACTCGCCCCGTGGCTCAGGACTCCGCGGCGGCGTGGTACACGAGTCCTGGGGACGCGATCGAATTCACGACCGAGCAGGATGCACGGGACTTCGTTCAGGAGCGGGGGATCCTCGGGGAGTGGCGACCCGTTGATCTCGCGGGTGAACTGCTGGCGCGCGAGGCTGCGGGCCCGAGCGGCAAGCCGGACCGCGGATGAGGACCCGATGCCCTGGATCCTGAAGCAGGACAGACCCTGGCCCTGGTACGTGTGGCGCGCGTTCCCAGCGCTCGTCGCCAACGGGGCGTACCACATGACCGATAGCCCCGGGAGGGCGCTCGCGTTTGACACGTGGGCCGAGGCCGACCGCTTCCGTAGCCCCAGTCTCGACCTCCATTGTGTCAACCAGGCGGACGAGACGCTGTCGTGGGCCGCGGCCCAGCACCCGTGAAGGCCGCGAAGCCCGTGTGGATCGTGAGATTCGGGTCGCGACGATCGACGATGTGGGCCTGCCTTGCTGGCTTTACTTGTACATGGACGCCAACGACGACGTTGAGGCGACGAGCTGGCTTGACCTCGCGACCGAGTTCCCTCGTTCGGGGGAGGCGCGCCGGCTTCTGAAGCGGGGGGGTCTAGGCCCCGTGGGCTGGGAACCCGTGGACCTCGCGGACGAGATGCCTGAACACGCGTTGGAGCACGAGTCGCGGCGCTGAGTCGCGGCGCTGAGTCGCGGCGCTGAGCAGAAACCTGTCTGCGGGGCGTTCGGGCTCAACGGCGTAGGCGCGCTCTAGCGTGCGTCTCCGTGGAGCCTCCTTGGGAACCCGGGCCAGTATATCGCCGGACGCGCCAGAAGCGTCTCGTGTGGCCGCGACGCCCCCCGGGCGCCCGCTCGGAGCTTCCTCGGAGCTTCCTCGGAGCCTCCTCCCGCGCCCCACGCTTGCGGCAAGGGCTGCCGCGCCGGTACAATGCCCTCTCCATGCCGAGAAAGTTCCGTCCCCCGGTCGACCCCGCGCTGCGCCAGAAGCGCCCCGCGCTGCCCCGTACGCGCGCGCTCTACGATGAGTATGTCGAGCAGTTCCGCCGGGATAGCCGCATCGCCCGGGTCGCCGCCCACTTCGGCGTCACGTGGACGACGGCCCGGATCGTCTACCACGACGGGTGGGTCGGGATCCCCTGGGCCCGGCCGATCAAGAAGGTCCTGGAGCAGGACGTCTTCGAGGAGGAGAACCGGTCCCGGGAACAAGCCCGCCGCGACCGCGCCCGGGAGCTAGAGGCCCGGGAAGCCGAGCAGGAAGCGAAGCGCGAGGCCCTGAAAGCCGAGCGACAACGGGCCCAAAACGAAGAGGCCACGCTGGTCACCAGCACCCGCCGAGGCCTCCAGCAGCTTGCCTCAGTCGTGCTGGCGCTGAGCCCCGCGGCGGCCCAGATGGTCCGGGTCGTGATGCGCGAGGCGTTCGACGAGACCGTCGGGCCGGACGGCAAGCCCCAGTACACGCCCAAAGCCATCCCGACGATCAAGCCCGACGCCGCGATGAAGTACCTGAACGCCATGGCCCAGATGGCGGCCCGCGTGACCGTCGCGGGCGTGGATCTTTCGCACTTTGCCGCCGAACGCCGTGGGCCGGAGCCCACGGTGGGCGCGGTTGAGATGACGGAGGAGGAGAACGAGGAGGCGTTGCAGCACGCCCGCTCCATCCTGTGGAGCCTCGACGAGGAGGCCCGGCTGAAGCGGGAGGACGCGTACCCGCGGCCCGAGGCCCCGGCGGTCGCGCGGGAGGACGCCCCGGACAAGCCCTCGATCGGGCCCCAAAACCCGGGCGAAGTGCACTAAAGGTATATACCTTTGCTTGCGGGTATATACCTTTGCTTGCGGGTATATACCCGAAGGTATATACCCCGGATTCATGGCAGCTAAACAGAAGCGACTGTTGGTTTGGTCGGCGAGGGCAGAGGCGGCCCTTCGTCGCGCGGAAACGGAGCGGAGGGCCTCCTTGGGTCGGGAGCTTCTCCCGCGCGAGAAGTCTGCAAGCTCCGTTGTGCTCTGGGCCCTTGAGTCGGTCGGGTCTCCGCGACCTACTATCCGTGAGCGTGTCCGCGAGAAGGTTGTGCAGGCTCATGTGTATCTTGAGGGCGACCCCGTGGGCGAGCAACACGACGCTGCCGTCGCCATGGCTAGGCTGCGCGAGATCGAGGCGCACCCTGAGCGCCTCGTGAGGGGCGAAGAACTGGGGAAGCTCCTTGATGGGCTGGCGGAGTTCCCCGAGCCCTTGGTCGAGTACGACGACCCTCGGGTTGCCGCGAAGAAGGCCCGGCGCGGGTAAGGACCGGGGCGTGCCCTGGATCATCAAGCTCACGGAGCTGGCCACGACGCACTGGCCCTCCCCGGGACGGACGGCGTACCTGCGGGCGTGGCCCCAAGGCCCTGTTGGGTGGCGCGCCGTCCAGATGACGCACATCGTCGCGACCGACGGCGCGGCCGTTTGGGTGCCAGAGCTGAGCCTGGCGAAGGTGTTCGCCACCGAGGAGATCGCGCGCGCCGCGGCGGACCGATGCCGGTCCAAGATCGGGGAGGCGCGGTTTGTGCGGCTTGAGTTCGCGGACTGGGCGGGGGAACTGTTGGAGCGAGAAGCCGCCCACGCTGGGGGTAAGGGACCGCGAACGTGAAGATCCTCCGAGCGTACAAGACCGAGCTGGACCCCACGGTCTCCCAGACCGAGCAGCTCCTACAGCACGCCGGTTGCGCTCGCTGGGCTTACAACTGGGGTCTCCGAAGGAAGATCGAGTCCTACGAAGCTACGGGCAAGAGTCCGTCCTGGGTGGATCTCAACCGCGAGCTGAACGTGATCAAGAAGCTCCCCAAGGAAGCCGGCGGGGTCCCGTGGATGTACGAGTCCTCGAAGTGTGCCCCGCAGGAAGCGCTCCGAAACCTTGATCGAGCCTTTGAGGGCTTCTTTCGTC
>Ga0302326_10003841_pt1 | contig 35200 bp, 31 predicted proteins | sample Palsa_T0_3_FD_202264 | JGI IMG/M metagenome (GOLD analysis project Ga0302326, IMG submission 202264) | Peat permafrost microbial communities from Stordalen Mire near Abisko, Sweden - Palsa_T0_3 | ecosystem: Environmental > Terrestrial > Soil > Palsa > Peat permafrost | place: Sweden: Abisko...
CGGGTCTTGAGGTAACCAGCCCTCGAATATGAGTCTGACCCCACGTCGATGAGACAGGACCTTCAGCTCGTGCCGCCCCGACAACGCCCCCCAAACGCCAACCACACCCACCCGCACAAACAAAAACCCCAAACCACCCCTAGACACCACCCACACCATATGAGTTGTCGAAAACTCATCTTGACCCCCAGGGAAACCGCGGTCCGATCCAGACAGCTCGGCATGGCGATCGGCTACGGCGAGCGCAGCCGGGTACTACGTGGAGCTCTCGCTCGACGGGCTAATGGTCGCAGCCGGCCTGCACCGTCCCGCCTGACCACCCACCACCGCCGTTCACTCGAACCGTGGCTGCACAAGCCCGCGTGCGACAAGAGGATCCAGCGAGAGCTGGACGCCCGCGCCGTCCCAGGTCAGCTGGCTCGCCGAGTACGTCGGCCCTCGCGGGCCACCAGCCGCAGCTAACGAATCCCGGCGACCGCGGAACGCCGGTGGGCGCTACGATGACGTTGATTCGCCGCGACGGTTCTCAACTGGGCGTCATTCTGGGGCACATCCAGCTCATCGCAGGTGGCCCCTGGAGGAGCACTCGAACGGAGCCCAGCTGCCGGAGACTCACTGAAATACCAAGGCATTTTGCCTGCACGCGCCCGTAGCTCAGCTGGATAGAGCGTCGGTCTACGGAACCGAAGGTCGGGAGTTCGAATCTCTCCGGGCGCGCTATGGAAACCCCCGCTACAGCGGGGGTTTCCTCGTTCTCGGGCGAGATGATCCTCTCGACGGACGTACCCAGCGGCAGCTCTCAGATCCACGCGGCCGGGCACGGATGAACGAGCAAGCGCTGAGGTTTCTCCCGGTGCATCCGCGCGCATGGCGTGCCGAACCACCCCGACTCCCCCCCCCGCCCCCGTCCCCGCCCCGACGACTGTCACTCGTGTAGCGACGGCGCGTAACTGACCCCGACGATCGACCCCTCGAGCGACTGCAGGCGGACGACCGTCTGCCCCCATGGTTCCTCGCGGACGGGATGGAGGATCTGGTAGCCGGCTGTCACGAGTTCCTCAGCCGCCGCTTGGACGGCGTCGGCGTCGGCGACGTCGAATTCAAGGCTGACCTGCGGGACGAGCCGATCGGCGGGCCACGCCGGCGTCCCGAAGCATGCCTGGGAGGCTTCGTGCAGCGGCCAGACGCCGAAGCTCTTGCAGCCCGGGATCTCCTCGCTGTGGAAATACTCGCCGCCGCCGCCGCTCGCGAGCGGCAACCCGAGCGTGTCGACGTACAGCCGCCGGCTCACCGGAGGATCGTCTGTGATCACGGCGACGCTGGTCAGAAACTCGATCTTCATTTGAGCGCTCCTCGTAGTCATGCGTACCGCGAGTTCGACCCGCCCGCGGCGGCGGCGTACGAGGCGGGGTACGCCGACCAGCCGCACCTGGGACGGGCATGTCGGGCACTGACCGGCTCACCTCCAGCCAGCTGATCACCGGCGTCTGATCAGGGTGCGGAACCCGCCGATCGTCTCAGTCGCAGCTCTTGATCCCGGCGGCAGTCGCCTCAGCCTTACCCTTGCTCTCGAAGCCGGGGACCTGCGTCTCGATCGACGCGATCTTCGCGCTGTCGCGAGCCGCCGCTGCGGCGCCCAGCTGCTTCAGCAGTGACTCCACGTACTTGACTTCGGTCAGGAACGAGCTGAACGCCGCAGCTCGGTCCGCCGGCGGGGACAGCGCCTGCAGCCTGCCGATCATCGTGGAGAGGAGCTCCTCCGCAGATTTCACCGCTGCGGCGCCACCGGAGCCAGAGAGCTTGGCGGTGGCCGCATTGGCGGCGTTGCAGATCGCATCGGCCTTCGACGTGAACGCCGCGTCAGAAAGCTTGCTGCTGCTGCTTCCGCAGCCTGCCGCCGCGAGCGCTAGGACGGACAGCGCGATGGGAGTTATCTTCTTCATGGTCTCCTGCTCTCGGTCGACGCGAATGTGTCCGGGCGACGGACGGCGCGGGGTCGATCCTGTCAGAGACGTTGCCGAGATGTCGTCAGCGTCGGCTCGCAGACCGGCGGCATCGGCGATAGCCTCGCATGGGTGTCGGACCCCGCCCGCCGCGGTCGAGGCCGCATCGCCTCACGCGAGTCGAAGCTCCCCAGCGACCGGGACTGGGAGCGCTCGGCGCTGCTTGAGCCCGCCCCCTCGCCGCGTTACCCCGAGCTGATCAGCGACGGCGGTGGGTTGCCGTTCCCACCCGGAGCGCTCGCCGGGCCGCGCGTGCCGCTCGACCCAAACGACCCTGCCGTGAGCGGGTTGCTCGCGCATCTCACCGCTCGGGCGGCTCCGAAGCGGGCCTCGCGCCTCCCTTGGAAGCGCGACGCGGCGCCCCCACCACCACCGCCGCCCCCGAGCCTCGAAGGCTGGCGGCTGCTCGCACGGACCGACGGCGAAGCTCTGTTCGCGCGCGGTCTCCCACCAAAGATGCTCACGATGGCATTCAGGCAGGACGCGCGCCGCCGAACCTGGACCTGTCACGGGTCGAGCGCGGCACGGCCGCTCCGTGCGGCGCGGGACGGAATCCGCGCCTCGTCCTGGCGACCGGACCCGTCCCATGACGTGCGACCAGAAGACACGACATTACGAGTGCTCGTCAGCGAGCAGGCGTACGCGAGCGGGCAGCGGGCCACCGGCCGAGTGCTCGCGCCCGACATGTACGTCGACGACAACGAGCTCGTGCTGACGATCTTCGTCACGCCGCTACCGGGGTTCCAGAACGGCACCCGCAATCCCGAGACCCCGGTGCGCATCGCTCTCCCCCACCCGCTCGGCCCTCGCCGACTCCTCGACGGAGCGCTGATGCACTTCTCCACGACGGCGCCCGCGCCCCCGGACGCCGGGGACAGCGGCTAGCCGGCGGGGGCGTGGGGCGGGGCGGACGACGACGACCCGGGCGGACGGGCGGCCTCGGACGCAGCCGTCGCGGTCGGCTGACCTGACGGCACACGGGCCGGCGCATCGAGCGTGGGCGGCGGCGCGCTCCCGCTCGGCGCCGGGGCCGGGTCAGCGGCTGCAGCGGCGCCCTGTCCCGTCGCGGAGCGGCCTGCGGTCGAGGGCGAGGGCGAGGGCGAGGGCGAGGGCGAGGATCGCTCCGTTGCGAGCTTCACCGGCCGGCTCGACGTCGTGGCGTGGGCGCCCCCGGGCGCTCCCAAGGTGAGACGGTAAGTGCGCCTCGATGACGCCGGCAAGGCTGCCGGCGGGACGCGGTAGCTGACGGTCGCCGCCTCGTGCAGCGGCGTCTCTTGGCCGACGCGGTGAACGAGGCCGGGGGACACGACCGCCGCCGCTCGCGGCGCCCGGATCCTGTGCCGGGGTGCCGGCGCTGAGACGATCAGAGCGACGGTTGCGGGTATGAGCGCCGCCGCGCACGCCTTGGCGCCGAGGACGCACGCGCCCGACATCGTGGCGCCTCCTGTCGCCTCCGCGCCGCCTGCGCCCGCGAGCGCCCAGCGCGCGAGCGGCCCGACCGGTAGCAGCGCACCGACCCGCTCGCGAAGGGAGCTTCGAGCGCGGTTCAGGAGCTGTCGTACGGCACCGTGGCTGGAGCCGAGGCGTGCGGCGATCTCGCCGTAGCTGCGGCCCTCGAGCTCGCGCATGACGATCGCGTCGCGCTGCCGGTCCGGAAGGGATCTGACGGCGGCGAGCACTTCGTGTAGCTCGTCGCGGGAATCCGCCGACGTATCGACCGCCGCGAAGTAATCGCAGTCGCAATCCATCTCCGCTGCCTGCGGACGCGCGGATCGGGCGCGGAGGTAGCTCAGAGCCGTGTTGTGTGCGATCACATGCAGCCAGGGTGCGAGCCGGCGAACCGGATCTCCTCGCAGCAGCGCGGCGTGCGCCTTCAGCAGCGCGTCCTGCGCGGCCTCCTCGGCGTCGGCGTCGCCGACCACGTTCGCGCAATGGCGCACGAGCGCGCGGCGGTACCTGGTTACGATCGCCTCGAATGCGGGCTCGGAGCCCGCCCGGGTCAGGTCGATCAGCCGGGTATCGCTCTGGGTGCGCAACACGGACCGCGCGGCGGCGGCCGGAGGGAGGAGTCTCGGGTTCACTGGCGTTCTGACGCCCAACGATCAGCGGTGCGCGTTAGAACTACGTCGGAACCTCGTATGAGCTGTGTAGGACTTTCTGTTCCGGCCCGGCCGGTCTGTTCCGGCCCGGCCGGCCGGCCCGGGGCCGCCCGGGCGCCGGGGCCCGCCCGGGCCGCCCGGGCGCCGGGGGGCGGCGGGGACGGTGCCTACGCCATCGCCGCGGCGGTTTCAGCCTCGACCGCGGGGGTCCGCTCGAGCGGATGTCCGAGCTGCCCCCACGTCGGGACGCCGCCGTCGACGACGTGGATCACACGCTGCGCGCCGTGGCGCTGCAGGAGGCTTCCCGCCGTCGCCGCCCGCGGCCCGGAACCGCAGATCACGGCCACCGGCCGCTCCGGATCGATGCCGCGGGGGATCTCGGTGATGTCGTGCCAGCACCTGAACACCGATCCGGGAATGTGTCCGGCATCCCATTCGCTCTCGTCACGCACATCGAGGATCTGCACGCTCGGGTCCACGGCGAGGTGCGCGTGTAGCTCCTCGACCGTCTCGCGCTCGATCCGATCGACGGGCCGCTTCTCGAGGCGCCAGCTCGTCAGCCCACCATGGGCGAACCCTGCCAGCTTTCGGATCCCGACCGCGATCGCGGGAGTAGCGGCGCGCTGGGCGTCGTCGTCGTCGCGCCCGATCAGAACGATCTCCTGCTCACGATCGGCAAGCCACGCGAGCTTCGAGCCGAACCCAGATCGAGTCATCGGAATGCAGACCGATCCGGGGATGTGCGAGTCGTCGAACTGCACTTCGGTTCGCGTATCGACGAGCAGCGCTCCACTCGCGCGCTTGAGCTCGATCTGCCGCGGCGCGAGCGGCAGCACTCCGACGCCCTCGGTCAGCAACGGACCCCCGTTGAGCTCGACGATCGCTTGAAAATTCGGGGGCTGAGGCCCCAGCCTGGCCAGCGACTGACGAACGAACTCCTCTTCGTCGGGGATCTGCAGCATCCGGTTGTTGGCGCGCTCGTAACCGATCGTCGACGAGATCTTCGGGTCCATGCTCGGCCCGCCGCACATCGAGCCGCCGAGATGAGCCGGCCAGAGCTCGCAGTAATCGGGCAGCGCGAGCAGCTTGTCGTGGAGAGCGTGGTAGATCCCTTTGGCACCCTCGGATTTCTCGATCGCCAGATCCGGGCGGGCGACGTCCCCGACGAACAGGGTGTCGCCGCTGAGCACGGCCCAGGGCTCTGAGCTGCGCGAGGTGTCTGTCAACACGAACGCGGTGTGCTCGGGGCGGTGCCCCGGCGTATGTATCGCGCGCAACGTCACGGCGCCGAGCTGAAGCTCCCAGCCGTCGTCGAAGGGCTCGTGGTCATAGTCGGGCTGAGCCTCGCGGTGGATGTGGATCGTCGCGCCGGTTGCGACCGCCAGGCGCCCATGGCCGGACACATGGTCCGCGTGCGTGTGGGTCTCGAGGATGTGCTCGATCCGGACGCCGATGTAGCGGGCGAGCATCAGATAGACGTTGGTCTCGAAGCGCGGATCGACGACCGCGGCGATCCCTGCCTTCTCATCACCGACCAGATACGACGCGCAGCCCAGATCGTTATGGGTGATCTGCCGGAAGATCATCGGTGCTCGATTCTGGTGGTCTGCTCGCTGTCTACGTCGAGGGGCGAGGCCAGGGGCATAGATAGGTCCTCCGTGATTCGAGGGCGTGGGCCAGCCAGCAGAGAGGATAACCTGCCGGGTAGATAGCCAACCAGGTCAGTCGAGTTAGCTGACACGAACTTGACGCGCCGCTCAGAACACGTACGGGGCGGTGAGCGGGTCGGCGCGCAGCAGCTCCCACTCAGCGTCATCGAGTGGCTGCGGGCGATCTCGCTCCGCATCCACGATGCACAGGAAGCCGAACGGCTCCTCACCTTCGTTCAGCCACCGATGCGGCGCCAGCGGCGGCACGTGGAGAGCGTCGAAGGGCGGGATCCCGTGCATCCTGTCGCCGATCAGCGCGCGGCCGCAGCCTCGCATACCAATGACGAAGTGAACGTGACGATGTTTCTCGAGGCGGGAGTAGCCACCAGGCGCGACTTCGAAGAAGCGCGCCTCGAACGCTGCCTGCAGGATCGGCGTACCGGCGAGAACGTGCCGCGTGACGCCCTTCCAACCCATCCCGCGCGCGCCATCTGCCGGCTCCTGCCCCGGAGCGACCTTGTAGCCCTGCTCGACGACCCCCGCCCAGCGGAAGGCGGCGGGATCGAACGCAATGTGCGCAACCTCAGTCGACACCAACCAGGTCCACGACGAAGACGAGCGTCTCATCGGGGCCGATCACCCCGCCGGCGCCCCTTTTTCCGTATGCGAGGTCGGGCGGGATCGTGATCCGGCGGCGGCCGCCGACCTTCATCCCCGCCACGCCCTGGTCCCAGCCGGAGATCACCTGGCCCTTGCCGAGGCCGAACTTGAATGTCTTGCCGCGATTCCACGACGCGTCGAACTCCCTGCCGTTCTTCCACGACACACCGACGTAGTGGACCTCGACGACGTGACCGGAGACCGCCTCCTCACCTTCGCCGACGGTGATGTCCTCGAGCTCGAGCTGATAGGACGGCGGCTGGTCGGACGGGACTTCGACCTGGGGCTTTTCGATCTCGGCCATGGCCGAGAGGCTATACGTTCGCGAGCTTGGCGCGCACCGAGGGGACGCACGGACGCCGCCGATCGCGCATGCCCACGCCGCGGGGCGGGCCGCTCGCGCGCGCCGGCCCGGGAAACCGAGCCAGCCGGCCGGGGTAATCTTCTATCTAAGAATCGAAAATTAGGAGCCTGAGAGATGTCATCCGAAGCGCTGGTGTTCGACGCGATCCGCACTCCCCGCGGCAAGGGGAAGGTGAACGGGTCCCTGCATGCGACCAAGCCGGTCGACCTGGTGGTGGGACTGATGCATGAGATGCTGAGCCGCCACGGCGAGCTCGACCCGAAGCGGGTGGACGACGTCGTGCTCGGCGTCGTCACGCCGATCGGCGATCAGGGCATGGATATCGCCAAGACCGCCGCGATCAAGGCCGGGCTGCCCCACACGGTCGCCGGCGTGCAGCTGAACCGCTTCTGCGCATCCGGTCTCGAGGCGGTCAACACCGCTGCGCAGAAGGTCGCCTCCGGCTGGGAGGACCTCGTCTTCGCCGGTGGCGTCGAATCGATGTCGCGCGTCCCGATGGGTGCCGACGGCGGCGCCTGGGCGCTCGACCCCGAGACCAACTACGACACCTCGTTCGTCCCGCAGGGCGTCAGCGCTGACCTGATCGCGACGATCGAGGAATTCAGCCGCGATGACGTCGACGCTTACGCCGCCCGCTCGCAGGAGCGCGCTGCAGCTGCCCAGGCCGAGGGCCGCTTCGCGAAGTCGGTGATCCCGGTGCTCGACATCAACGAGCACGTCGTCCTAGACAACGACGAGTTCATCCGCCCCGGCACCACCGTTGAGACGCTCGGGAAGCTGAAGCCGTCCTTCCAGGTCATGGGCGAGATGGGCGGCTTCGACGCCGTCGCCCTCCAGAAGTACCACTGGATCGAGAAGATCGAGCATGTCCACACCCCCGGAAACTCATCCGGGATCGTCGACGGCGCCTCGCTGCTGGCGATCGGCAACGAACGGATCGGCGACGAACTGGGCCTCACCCCGCGCGCCAAGATCCTCGCGACCGCCGTCTCCGGCGCCGATCCGACGATCATGCTCACCGGCCCCGCGCCCGCCAGCCGCAAGGCACTCGCGAAGGCAGGACTGACGATCGACGACATGGACCTGGTCGAGATCAACGAGGCCTTCGCCGCCGTCGTGCTCCGCTTCGTCAGGGACATGGGCCTCGACCTCGACAAGGTGAACGTCAACGGTGGCGCGATCGCGATGGGCCATCCGCTCGGCGCAACCGGCGCGATGATCCTCGGCACCCTGATCGATGAGCTCGAGCGCCAGCAGAAGCGCTATGGCCTCGCGACGCTCTGCGTCGGCGGGGGCATGGGCATCGCGACCGTCGTCGAGCGCGTCTAGCGCTCCCCGGCCCACCCAAGGAGAACTGAGAAATGCCTGAAAGCAGCACGATCCGCTGGGAGCGGGATGAGGACGGCGTCGTCATCCTGACGCTCGACGACCCCAACCAGTCGGCCAACACGATGAACGCCGCGTACGCCGAATCGATGGCGGCCACGGTGGAGCGCCTCGAGGCAGAGAAGGACGAGATCACCGGCGTGATCATCACCTCGGCAAAGAAGACCTTCTTCGCCGGCGGGGACCTGAATGAGCTGCGCGCCGCGACGCGAGAGCAGTCGGAGGAGATCGCCGGCATCGTTCACGACGGCAAGGCTCTGCTGCGGCGGCTGGAGACGCTCGGCAAGCCGGTCGTCGCCGCAATCAACGGCACCGCACTCGGCGGTGGCCTCGAGATCGCGCTCGCGACCCACCACCGTGTGATCGTCGACGATCCGAGGGTCAAGCTCGGCTTCCCCGAGGTTCAGCTCGGCCTGCTTCCTGGGGCCGGCGGCGTGACCCGTTCGGTGCGGATGATCGGCATCGTAAATGCGCTCATGCAGCTCTTGTTGCAAGGACAGCAGATTCGCCCGCAGCAGGCGAAGGAGGTCGGAATCGTCGATGAGATCGTCGCCACGCGCGAAGAGCTGATCCCGGCAGCGAAGGCATGGATCGCCGCGAACCCCGAGGCGGTCCAGCCGTGGGACGTGAAGGGCTACAAGATCCCCGGCGGCACTCCGAGCACTCCTTCACTGGCCCAGAACCTGCCGGCGTTTCCCGCCAACCTGCGCAAGCAGATCAAGGGTGCGAACTACCCGGCGCCGCATCACATCTTGGCCGCCGCGGTCGAAGGTGCGCAGGTCGACTTCGACACCGCCAGTGAGATCGAGGGCCGCTACTTCGTCGACCTGGTCACCAGCCAGGTGGCGAAGAACATGATCCAGGCGTTCTTCTTCGACCTGAACCGGGTCAACGGCAGCCGGGGCCGGGCCGACGATCTGGAGTCGTTCAAGTCGCGCAAGGTGGTCGTGCTCGGCGCGGGCATGATGGGCGCGGCGATCGCCTACGTGTCGGCGAAAGCCGGGATCGAGGTCGTGCTGAAGGACGTCTCGCTGGAGGCGGCCGAGCGCGGCAAGGGCTACTCGCAGACCCTGGTCGACAAGGCCGTGGATCGCGGCCGCTCGACCCGCGAGCAGGCCGACGAGCTGCTCAGCCGGATCACCCCGACCGCCGACCCCGCCGCGGCCGAGAGCGCCGATCTGGTGATCGAGGCGGTGTTCGAGGATCCGTCGGTCAAGGCGCAGGTGTTCGCCGAGATCGAGCCGTACCTCGCCGTGGACGCGCTGCTCGGGTCGAACACCAGCACGCTTCCGATCACTGGTCTGGCCGAGGGCGTCTCGCGCCCGGAGGACTTCATCGGGCTGCATTTCTTCAGCCCGGTGGACAAGATGCCGCTGGTCGAGATCATCCGCGGCGAGAAAACCACCGATGCGACGGTCTACCGCGCGCTCGACTTCGCCAAGCAGATCAAGAAGACGCCGATCGTCGTCAATGACAGCCGCGGCTTCTTCACCAGCCGCGTGATCGGCACGTTCATCAATGAAGCCGTCGCGATGCTGCTCGAAGGGATCCCCGCGCCGACGATCGAGCAGGCGTCATCGCAGGCGGGCTACCCGGCCCCTGTCCTCCAGCTCTCCGACGAGCTGAACCTCAACCTGATGCGCAAGATCGCCGTCGCCGCGCGGAACGCGATCGAGGCCGAGGGTGGCACGATGACGCCGCACCCCAGCGAGACGGTGATCAACCGCATGCTCGACGAGTTCGGGCGCGGCGGCAAGCTGGCGGGCGCCGGCTTCTACGACTATGAGAACGGCAAGCGCACCCGTCTCTGGCCCGGCCTCCGCGAGGCGTTCCCGCCGGTCGAGGATCCGTCATCGATCTCGCTTCGGGATCTCGAGGAGCGGATGCTCGTGATTGAGGCGCTCGAGACAGTGAAGTGCGTCGACGAGGGCGTGATCGAGTCGGTCGCCGACGCGAACATCGGCTCGATCATGGGAATCGGCTTCCCGGCCTGGACGGGCGGCGTGCTCCAGTACATCAACGGCTATGCCGGCGGTCCGACGGGCTTCGTCGCCCGCGCCCGCGAGCTGGCCGCCAAGTACGGCGAGCGCTTCGAGCCTCCGGCGTCGCTCGTGCTGATGGCCGAGCGCGGCGAGACGTACTCCGACGAGCCGTCACTGGTCGCGACCGCGTAGGACGATCGTTCGGTGACCCGGGCCGCGCGCGAAGCAACGCGCGGCCCGGCCCCCCCGAGCCATGAGACGCCCGCGGGATTTGCCCCTGGCAAATGCCGCAATGGAATTTGCCTTTGGCAAATTCCACTCACTCTTCGCCGGCGGCCTGCTCCTCCCGGATCTTCGTCTCGAGCGCCGCCATCACGGTCGGGTCGCGCAGGGTCGTGACGTCGCCGAGCGCGCGGCCGTCGGCGATGTCGCGCAGCAGGCGGCGCATGATCTTGCCCGACCTCGTCTTCGGCAGATCGTCGGTCCAGATGATCCGTTTTGGGCGTGCGAACTTGCCGATCCTCACCGACACCGTCTCGCGGATCGCGGTGACGATCTCGTCGGTGCCCTCGAGGTCTCCCTGCAGCGTCACGAAGGCGCAGATCGCTTGGCCGGTGTCCTCGTCGGATTGGCCGATCACCGCTGCCTCGGCGACCATGTCGTGGGCGACGATCGCGGACTCGACCTCGGCGGTGGAGAGCCGGTGCCCGGACACGTTGACGACGTCGTCGATCCGCCCGATCACCCAGAAGTAGCCGTCCTTGTCTCGGCGCGCGGCATCGCCGACGAGGTACGTCTTGCGCCCGAAGCGGCTGAAGTAGGTCTCGATGAAGCGATCATCGTCCTTGTACAGCGTGCGCAGCATCGACGGCCACGGCCTGGTGAGGACGAGCAGGCCCTGGCCGGTCCCGATCGTCTTTCCCTCGCGCTCGTCGACCACGTCCGCGGCGATGCCGGGGAACGGCTTTGTCGCCGATCCCGGTTTCGTCGCGACGATGCCTGGCAGCGGCGTGATCATGATCGCGCCCGTCTCGGTCTGCCACCACGTGTCTACGATCGGGCAACGCTCGCCGCCGATCACCTTGTGGTACCAGAGCCACGCCTTCGGGTTGATCGGCTCACCGACCGTTCCGAGCAGCCGCAGCGAGCTAAGGTCATGCTTGCGCGGATAGTCGGCGCCCCACTTTATGCAGGCGCGGATCGCGGTCGGGGCGGTGTAGAACAGCGACACCTTGTAGCGCTCGACGAGCTCCCACCAGATGCCCTTGTGCGGGTAGTCGGGGGCGCCCTCGTACATCACCGACGTGGCGCCGTTGCATAGGGGCCCATACACAATGTACGAGTGTCCCGTGACCCAGCCGACATCCGCACAGCACCACCAGACGTCCTCCTCGGGCTTGACGTCGAAGACGTAGCGGTGGGTCGTGCTGGCGCCGGTCAGGTAGCCCCCGGTCGTGTGCAAGATGCCCTTCGGCTTCGCCGTCGAGCCGCTCGTGTAAAGGATGTAGAGCGGATCCTCCGCGTCCATCGGCTCGGCCGGGCACTCGGGGTCGGCCGCCTCCATCAGCTCGTGGTACCAGTGGTCGCGCCCCTCCTTGATCTCGCACTCGGTCCCTTTCGAGCGCACGACGACGATGTGCTCGAGCGTCTCGAGATCGCCCATCACTTCGTCGACGTTCTGCTTCACGGGCGCGGTCTTCCCCTTTCGCGCCGCGCCATCGACCGTGATCAGCGCCTTCGCCTCACTGAACTCCATCCGCTCCCGTACCGACTCGGCTGAGAAGCCGCCAAAGACCACATTGTGTGGCGCGCCGATGCGCGCGCACGCGAGCATCGCGACGACCACCTCAGGGATCATCGGCAGGTAGATCCCGACGACGTCGCCCTTCTCGATCCCGATCCCCTTCAGCCCGTTCGCGAACCGCTGCACGTCGGCGAGCAGATCCGCGTAGGTGATGTCCCTCTCGTCGCCCTCCTCGCCCCGCCAGTGGTAGGCGACGCGGTCGCCGTTGCCCGCCTCGACGTGGCGATCGAGGCAGTTATAGGAGACGTTCAGCTGGCCGCCGATGAACCATTTGTAGAACGGCGGGTTCGAGTCGTCGAGGACCTGGTCCCAGGGCTTGAACCAGTGCAGCTTCTCGGCGTTGCCCGCCCACCACCCCTGCCAGTCGCGGTCGGCCTCGTCGTAGATCGCGGGATCGTTCAGGAGCGCCTTCTCGCGGAACTGCTCTGGCGGATCGAAGGTCTCGACGTCGAGCAGGTCGGCGAGCTCATGCTCGAGGTCGCTGTCGTTCGAAACGCGCTCGGTGGCCATCTATCACTCCTCGTCTCTTGGTGATCGCGGGGGCGCCGGCATCGCTGCCGATGCCGGCGCCCTCGCACTACGTCGTCGTCGTACTGCCGAGGCTAACGGGCGGTGGTCGGTGTCGTCAGCTACTTCGCACCGATTGGCAGCACCCAGCGCCCGTACTGGTGGTGGCAGATCATCGCGCAGGACGCGTACAGCGCCGCCGCCGCCGTCACGAGCCCAGCGAAGCCACCAGCGTGGATCGTGCTCATGTTGCCGCCCGAGTTGCCGATGCCGAGCAGGATGAAGGTGACCGTCAGCGCGAAGAACACGAACGTCACCGCCAGCGGCTGCTTGAACGAGGCGACGAACAGCATGAAGGTCAGGAGCGCCCACGCCCACAGATACCCGCCGAGCGCCGAATTGACCTCGGTCGGCGTGATCAGCTTGGCGTCATAGGTGACGAGGATGAAGAACGAGATCCAGAAGGCACCGTAAGACGAGAACGCCACTGCGCCGAACGTGTTTCCGGTCCGGAACTCCCACATCCCGGCCATGAACTGCGCCAGTCCACCGTACGCGAACGCAAGCCCGAGCACCACCGGCGTCGCCCCGGCGCCGATCAAATTCGAGTTGACCAGGCTCAACACGAGGGTCGTGATGCCGAACCCGGCAAGCCCCAGCGGCGCCGGATTCGCTGGTACCCAGCTTTTTTCTTCCATGCGACTCTCCTCTGCTGCAGCGCCACGCTGGGCGTGGCTGCTAGGTAGCGACCGCCTAGGTCGCTCGGACACGTTGGCGACAGCGTCCACCCGACGCGCGGTCCTTGCAACGTCAATCGGTGAGCGGCAAACCGACGCGACGACCGGTACTCACGGCGCGACGAACGGTTGCCATTGATCGTATGAACGGCCGCGGACCGGCCGCCGGTCTATGCTGGGCACTGAGTGGAGGTCGTATTGGGTGTACTCGTCGGTTGGGCGAGCGCTGCCTCGCTGCTGGCCGGTGCGCGTCTGCTGCGCCCCGCGCGCGTGATCTCGAGCGAGGGACACGCGATGCAGTCGGCTCTGCACGCCGCCACCGTGATGCTGCCCCACCTCCGCCGCGGCCTCTCGGTCGAGAGCGCGTCGCGGGCGATCCCGCAGCTGCTCACGCTTACGCAGGCGAGCGCCGTAGCGCTCGCCGACCGCGAGCGCATCCTCGCCTGGCACGGCGGTGGGGGTGGTCACCACGAGCGCGGGCAGAGGCTCGCGGAGCTCGTGTCGGTCGGACGTGACGACCGGGTCCATGTTGAGTCGGCGATCTCCTGCGAGGAGCCGGATTGCCCGCTCGGCGCCGCGATCGTCGCCCCACTCGTCGTCGGCGGCGCGCGCGTCGGCTCGCTCGTGGCGGTGTTCGCCAGGGGCCGTCACCTCGCACCCGAGGACACCCGCACCGTCCAGGAGGCGGCCAGTCTCGTCTCTGCGCAGATCGAGCTCTCCGAGCTCGAAGCCCAGGGCGAGCGCCTCGCCCGCGCCGAGCTGCGTGCGCTGCGAGCCCAGATCTCGCCTCACTTCATCTATAACGCGCTCGCCGCCGTCGCCGCCTACATCCACTCGAACCCCGACGAGGCCAGGGAACTGCTGACCGACTTCGCCGAGTTCACGCGCTACGCATTCCGTGGCCAGGACCCGTACGTCACTTTGGCCGACGAGCTCCGCTACGTCGAGAAGTACCTCCGGCTCGAGCGCGCGCGGTTCGGCGAGGGGCTCGAGGTGCGGATCGAGGTCGCCCCCGAGGTGCTCCACGTCGTCGTCCCTGTGCTCTCGCTTCAGCCGCTGGTAGAGAACGCGGTCCGGCACGCCGTCGAGCACCGCGGCCGCGGCCGGATCGAGATCATCGGCCGCGACATCGGCACCGACGCCGAGCTGCGCGTCCACGATGACGGTCCCGGCATGGGGCGCGCGCGAGCGCAGCAGGTGCTCGCCGGCGAGGCCGGCGGGATCGGGGTCGCGAACGTCCAGGCCCGCCTGCAGACCAGCTTCGGCCCCGATTACGGCCTCGAGATCCATTCGCCGCCCGGGGAGGGCACAACTGTGACCATGACGCTGCCGAAGTTCCGCGCCGGGGTCCGGGCGGCGTGAACGGCGAGGCCGCGCTCTCCGTGCTCGCCGTCGACGACGAGCGACCTGCGCTCGAGGACCTCGCTCGCCTGCTGCGATCCTCGCCGTGGGTGGCCGAGGTCGTCTGCGCTCACAGCGGCAGCGACGCTTTGCGCCAGCTCGCGGAGCGTCAGTTCGACGCGCTCTTTCTCGACGTCCGCATGCCCGGCCTCGGCGGCCTCGAGCTCGCAGGCGTGCTCGATCGCTTCGCCAAGCCTCCGCCGGTCGTATTCGTCAGCGCCTACGAGGATGGCGCCGTACGGGCATTCGAGGTCCACGCCGTCGACTACCTGATGAAGCCGGTCAGCAGCCGGCGAATCGAGGAAGCGATCACCCGCGTCGTCGAGCTTTCGGGTGTCGGAAACGCGCGCGAGGCGCCAGGCGAGCGGGCCGCGGATGACCTCGCCCGGGACGAGATCGTCGCCGTCGAGCGCGCAAACGGACACGGGACCAGGATCGTGTCGCGGGCGTCGATCCTGTACGTGCAGGCGCGCGGCGATTACGTCCGGATCGTCAGCGACGAGGGCCGCTACATGCATCGCAGGACGCTCGCCGATCTCGAGCGGCGCTGGAGCGCCCATGGCTTTCACCGCGTGCATCGCGCGTACCTGGTGAACCTCCGCCGAGCGGTCGAGATGCGACCGGACCTCGGGGGCACGGCCGCACTGGTGCTCAGCGACGGCAGCGAGATTCCAGTCGCGCGCCGGCAGGTATCCGAGTTGCTTCACCGGCTGCGGATGTGACCGTATGCAGCCAACCGAGCAACCCGAAGGCCGCACGCCGCGCGACGAACTCGCCGACGCGACGGCACACGGCGCCCTTTACCTGAGGCGTCTGCGGCAGCGCCAGCTCGCGCTCTCGCTGTTCGCGCTGATCGCGTTCGGGGCGATCGTCGGGGTTCTACCGCTCGCGATCGACGTCGTTCCGGAGCTCACGCGGGTCGAGCTGCTCGGGATCCCTCTCGCGATCTGGCTGCTCGTGGTCCCGCTGCCGCCCATCTTCCTGATCCTGGGCGCGCTGTACGCGCGGCGCGCCGACGCACTGGACGAGACCTTCCGCGAGCTGGTGCGACGCCGTTGATCGCGATCCTCGCGGTCGCCGCCGTGACGGTCGGCACGGTCGGACTCGGCGCGATCGGGACGCGCATCGCACGCACGACCTCGGACCTGCTTGTCGCCTCGCGCGCGATGACGCCGTGGTGGAACGCCGCGGCGATCTCCGGGGAGTACCTGTCGGCGGCAAGCTTCCTCGGGATCGCGGGGCTCGAGATGCAGAACGGCACCACGGCCCTCTGGCAGTCGCTCGGCTTCACCGCCGGATACCTCGCGCTGCTCCTGTTCGTCGCGGCCCCGCTGCGACGGTTCGGGTCCTACACCATCTCGGACTTCGCCGAGGCGCGCCTGCGCAGCCCCCGCCTGCGCGGACTGGCCTCCGCGACGGTGCTGTTGATCGCCGGCTTCTACCTCGTTCCGCAGCTCAAGGGGGCGGGCTTGACGCTGAACGTCGTGACCGGCGCGCCGTACTTCGTCGGCGTGCTCCTCGTCGGACTTGTCGTCGCGGTCAACGTCGGGCTCGGCGGGATGCGCGGGATCACCTACGTGCAGGCGTTCCAGTTCTGGCTCAAGGTGTTCGCGATCGCGCTGCCGGCGTGCCTGCTGCTGATCCACCTCGGCGGGCTGCCGGCGCGCGCAGCCCTGTTCGGCGACGAGTACCCACGCGCAGGCGCACACGGGCTCGTCGTTCAGATCCCCGCGCCGCAGCCGGTCACCTTCCCGGCAGCGACGCCGTACACGATCCTTGTCAGCTCGCACGGCGCCGTCACGGCGCGCACGTTCCATGCCTTCGCCGGCGAGCTGACCACGCTGCCAACCGGGCGGCTGCGGCTTCCCGCCGATGCCGACGTGCCGGTGTCGAGCGGTACAACCGCGCTGCCAGGCCGCGACTGGGCGCGGCCCGTCGGAGGAAGCGGCGAACGATCACCGGTGTTCGTCTACTCGCTCCTGATCGCCACGTTCCTCGGCACCATGGGCCTGCCGCACATCCTCGTGCGGTTCTACACCAACCCGGACGGACCCGCGGCTCGGCACACCACTGTGCGGGTGCTCGGCCTGCTCGGTGTCTTCTATCTCTTCCCCGGGATCTACGGCGCACTCGGCCGCGTGCTCGCGCCCCAGCTCTACGTCACGGGAGCAACCGACACGGTCGTGCTGCGCCTGCCTGAAGCCGCATGGCCTGGCACCGTCGGTAACGTCCTCGGCGCGATCACCGCCGCCGGCGCCTTCGCCGCGTTCCTGTCAACGTCATCGGGTCTGCTCGTCTCGATCGCGGGCACGATCTCTCACGACGTTTGGCCGCGGATCTCGCGCGAGCGCACAACCACGGGGCGGGTCCGGCGACTGCGCTTCCGTCTCGCCGCGGTACTCGGGATGGTGGTACCGATCTCGGTTGCGTTCTTCGCTCAGGGAGTCGACATCGCCGTGCTGGTCGGCTGGGCGTTCGCGCTCGCTGCAAGCACGTTCTGCCCGCTGTTCCTGCTCGGGATCTGGTGGACGCGCCTGACCGCGCCGGGCGCGGCGACGGGGATGGTCGCGGGCGCGCTCGTCGCGACCTCAGGCATCATCGTCGGGCTCGTCCTCGGCGAGCCCGGCGGCGTCGGTGGCGCATTGCTCGCCCAGCCGGCGATCGTGTCCGTTCCGATCGCGTTCCTGACGATGATCGTGGTGTCGCTGCGCGCCGCCGAGCGGGGGAGCCCGCCCGACGCGGAGATGCTCGCGCTGCACGCGCCAGAAGGGCTCGACCTGCCGGAAACGGGCGTCCGCGACCCGTTCGTGCTCGGGGAGTCGGCGACGCGGCCTCGTTTTAGGGAATGATTCGGGCGCGACTCGTTGGCGCCGCGCGATCGCCCTGTGGCACCATCGCCGTACGTGAACGCGACGCACGCACGTATGCCGCCCGGGCCCCGCCTGCCCCGCCTGGTGCAGACGCTCGGATTTGTGCTGGGTGGGCCGAGGTATCTCGAGGCCTGCCGGCGGCGCTATGGCGGGGCGGTGACGATGAGCACTCTGTTCGACGACGCGTTCGTGATGCTGTTCGACCCGGCGCTCGTGAAGGAGCTCTTCCAGGGCTCGAACGAGCAGCTCCACGCGGGCGAGGCGAACGCGCTGCTGGGGCCGATCCTTGGCCAGCGTTCGGTGCTGCTACTCGACGGCACCGAGCATCTCCGTCATCGGCGCCTGATGCTGCCGCCATTTCACGGCCGGCGGATGGGGGCGTTCGAGCAGGCGATGATCGACGCGACCGACCGCGAGATCGCCGGCTGGCCTGAAGGTGAGCCGTTCCCGGTGCTGCCGAGCATGCAGTCACTGACCTTGCAGGTGGTTATGCGTGCCGTCTTCGGCTTCGACGCCGGTCGCGCCGAGGAGGAGCTGCGGCGCCGGTTACGCGAGATGCTCGGGCCGATCACGAGGCGGCGCCGCGGCATTCTCCTGTTCGTGATCACCCGTGGCAGGTTGGCGGGGAACTCCGGCGCTGATGCCTTCCTTGCCCGCCGCCGCGCGGTAGACGAGATCCTGTTCGCCGAGATCGCCCGCCGCCGCCGCGAGCCGGACCTTGCCGAGCGCGAGGACATCTTCTCCGCGCTGCTGCTGGCCGAGGACGAGGACGGTGAACGGCTCACCGACCAGGAGATCCGCGACGAGCTGGTGACGCTGCTCGTCGCGGGTCACGAGACGACCGCGACCGCGCTGGCATGGACGATCGACCTGCTGCTCCACAGCCCGAGCGTGCTGCAGCGGACGCTTGACGCGATCGGCGGTGCAAGTGCCGGCAAGGGCGACGCGTACCTCGACGCCGTCGTCAAGGAGTCACTGCGGATGCGGCCGATCATCCCCGGCGTCGGCCGTGTGGTGCGCGGAGAGCCGTTCCGGCTCGGCGACTACGAGATCCCTCCCGGGGTCGAGATCAACCCCTCGATCCGGACGATCCAGCGGCGCGGGGACCTCTACCCCAACCCGCGAGAATTCCGTCCCGAGCGGTTCCTCGGGACCGACGCCCCCGACACCTACACGTGGGTCCCGTTCGGTGGCGGGACCCGCCGCTGCCTCGGCGCCAGCTTCGCCCTGATGGAGATGCGCGTCGTCCTGCGGCGCGTTCTCGAGCGGACCGAGCTGCGCCCCGCCGCCGCGAGAGGCGACAAGGCCGAGTACCGCGCGTTCCTGCTCGCCCCGCGGCACGGCGCGCGTGTGCTGATACCTCCGCACTCGAGGGCCACGCCCCACCCTCAGCTCTCCGGCGCGTCGACGTAGCGCTCGGCGACGTCGGTCAGGACCTGCAGCATCGTCTTCGCGGCTGGGCTGACCCCCGGGCCGCGCATCGTCGCGGCGATCACCTTTCGCACCGGGCTGCTCGGCGCGAGCTCGCGGACCACGGTTCCTCGCCGCCTGCGCGTCAAGGCGAGCTGCGGGATCAGCGCGACGCCGACTCCCGCCGCCACGAGTCCCTGGATCGTCTCGTAGTCATCGCTCTCGAAAGTGACCTTGGGCTCGAACCCGGCGCTGAGGCAGGAACGAACCACGTGGCGCGCACACGGGCTGGTAGCGGAAGTCTGCACCCAGTCCTCCTCGCTCAGGTCCTGCAGCCGCAGCGCGTCCTTGGCGGCGAGGGGATGAGCCTCGGGCAGGACCACGTGCAACCGGTCCTCGAGCAGCGTCACGGACCGTAAGGTCGCGCCGGTCCATTCGACCACGCCGGGAAACTCATACAGCAGCGCGAGGTCGATCTCGCCCGCACGCAGCCGCGGCGCGATCTCCTCTGGCTCGCCCTCGGCCATCGTCAGCGCGATGTCGGGATGGCCGGCGCGAAAGACTGCAATCGCCTCCGGCATCAGCGTGGCGCCCGCCGAGGGGAAAGACGCCATCCGCAGCCGCCCGCCGCGCAGCCCCATGACGGCCGCGAGCTCGGCCTCTGCGGCGTCGACCTGGGCGAAGATCGCCTCGGCCTGCTCGACAAGCGTCGCCCCCGCTGCGGTCGGCCGCACCCCGCGTCGATCACGGACCACGAGCGGCATCCCCATCTCGGCTTCGAGTCTGGCGATCGCCTGCGAGACCGCGGACTGGGTGTACGAAAGGGCGTCAGCAGCGTTCGAGAACGAGCCGCGCTCGACAACCTCGCACAGAACTCTCAACCGGCCAAGATTCAGCATTAGCGTTGCTAATCTTACAGATGAGAAACTTCATTGGCAATAATATAAAGCCGGTGCCATGATCCACCGACCCGGTAAGTAGCAAATAGAAACGCCCAAACTTCATCAGAGGGAGACAGTCATGAGTCCGAAGACGATTGTGTCTTACGACGACACACTCAACGACCACGATGCGCTTGCGCTCGGCCGCGTTCTGGCGACCGCAGGCGCCGAGCTCGAGCTCGCTTATGTTCGTCACACCACCCAGTCGAATCGCTCGCGCGAGGAGCTCGACCAGAGCCAGGCTGAGGCCCTGCTCGAGCGCGGCGCCCGCTGGCTCGACGACCTCGATGTCTCGCGCAAGGTAGTTGTCAGCGCGTCGACCGGTGAAGGACTTGCCTGGCTCGCCGCCGACGAGAACGCTGCGATCGTCGTCTTCGGCTCGGACTACCGCACCGCCGCCGGCCACGTCGACCCAGGCACGTCGGCACGCCGCCTGCTCGAGGGCGGGCCGTCCGCCGTCGCGATCGCCCCCGCGAACTACCGCAGCGACCGCAACCCCACGATCCGCACGATCGGCGTCCTCGACGGCGACAGCGCGGCCCGTGAGACGGCGAACGAGATCGCCGAACGGCTCGGCGCTGCCGTTGTCTCCGCACCCGCCGCGAAGATCGACCTGCTCGTCGTTCCGTCCCGCCCGGAGGCCCAGGAGGGCCGCGTGATGATCAGCTCCTCGGCCGCGAACGCGATCGAGAACTCGATCGCCCCGGTGCTCGTCGTCCCGCGCGGCGTCCCGGTCCGCTTCCCGGTTCCCGCGGTCGCGGGAACCGCTCACTGAAGCACCAGCAAGACCCGCCCACCCCGCTGTACGAAGGCCAGCCTCCGTGGAATCGCCTGGCAGGCGATTCCATTGAGGCGGCCTTCGTCGTTTCCGGGAATTTGCGAGGATCCGCAGCATGGATACAGCAAGCATTGATCAGGCATACGGACAGCTTCAGACCGAGTTCCAGGACGTCGCGAAGTCCGTTCAGGGGCTAGCCGGGAAGCTGCAGGCTGCAGCACAGGCCGGAAACTCCGACGCAAGGGAGTGGCTCCTCGATCTCAAGCAGATCGCGCTCGACATCAAGGACGAGCAGATTCAGGTCAACGGGCTGCTCCAGGAGATTCACGGCTTCGTCGCCAACTCCAACCAGCAGATCCAGCAGATGCCGCAGTACCAGCAGGCGCCTCAGCGGGGCTTCGGCGGTGGCATGGGCGGCGGAATGGGCGGTCGCGGCGGGATGTTCGGCGGCTTCCTCGGCGGCGGCTTCGGCCGCGCGATGGAGATGGGTGCCGGGATCGGCCTCGGCGAGGACCTGATCAACAGCATCTTCTGAGGAAGGCCTGGCCCGGCTTTCCGGCGGGACGAGGGGACCGGCATACGCCCGCGCTCACACGATCAGCTGGCTGTCGCCGAACTCGTGCCAGAGATACCCGTGCTCGAGGGCGGCGCTGTAGGAGCGCTCGATCAGCTCGGAGCCGCCGACCGCCTCGAGCATCTGGAAGTGCGATGCCTCGGGCTCATGCCAGCCGGTGATCAGGCCGTCCACGACCGCCACTCCGCGCGCCGGGGTCACGACCAGGCCGGTCCAGCCGCTCCCCGCTCGGACGACGGCGTCGTGAGTGGCGACGGTCTCGAGCGCGCGCACGACAGTGGTTCCGACGGCGATCACGCGGCCTCCCCAGCCACGCACGGCATTGGCTAGGCGAGCCGTCGATTCCGGTACCTCATAGCGCTCGGGGTATGGCGGCTCGTGCCGCTCGGGCGAGGAAACGCCGGCGTGCAGGGTGATCGGCGCGACCAGCACCCCGGAGGCGGTCAGGCGCGTGATCAGCTCCGGCGTGAACGGCCGTCCCGCGCTTGGCATCTCGGCGCTACCGGGAACCATCGCGTACGCCGTCTGGTACGCGTCGAGCGGCCATCTTCCGGTGACGTATCCGTACCGGATCGGTTCGCCGTGGCGGGCCAGGTAGGACGTCACGGTCACCCCGAGCTCGGCGCGCGCGAGCAGCAGGCGTGCGCCGGAGGCGTAGGGAGCGACGATCTCGAGTTCGCCGCCGCCCGCGAGCATGAGCCGCTCGCCACGGGACACGGCCCCCAACGGCCTGGCGCCATCGGCGGTGCGGAGCTCGACGACCCACCATCGCTGGTCGGGCACGTGCGGCGCTGTGGTCGCGAAGTGGACGCGTACGCCGGCACCATCGGTGCGCCGTGCCGCGACCGCGGCGGGCAGGGTCGCCGAGGTATTGATGACCAGCAGATCGCCGCCCGACAGGAACCTTGGGAGCTCGCGAAAACACGTGTGGACGATGCTGCCGTCGCCCCGCCTCGCGACCATCAGCCTGACCTGATCGCGGGCGATACCTCGTGCCTCTGGCGGCTCGCGTGCCTCCAACGCCGCCGGCAGCTCAAACCCGAGCGCGCTCAAGCGCCGACCTCGGCTAGGTCGCGCGCACGGTAGCGACCGCTTGGGGCGGTGCCGTCGATCAGGCGCCGCAGCCCTGGAACACTCTCCTCGGGCAGCGGCCGGTCGGAGATGTCCTCGCCGGGAAACGCCTCCTGGTGCATCTGCGTGCGCATATCGCCAGGGTCGACCGCGTATACCCGCAGTTCCGGGTTCTCGGCCGCGAGGATCGCGCTGAGCTGCTCGAGCGCCGCCTTCGAGGACCCGTAACCGCCCCACCCCTCGTACGGCTCGACAGCGGCATCGGAGGTGATGTTGACGACAGCGCCGCCGTCGGGTAGCCGCGGCAACACCAGCTGCGTGAGCGCAAGCGGTGCGAGCACGTTCACCTGGTAGACGCGCTCGAGCTCATCGAGCGGGTACTGCTCCAGCGAGGGCTGCGGGCTCGGGCCGAGGACGCTCGCGTTGTTGACGAGGAGGTCGACCTGCTCCCCTGCCGCAGCGATCAATGCGCTGCGGTGCGCGGGATCCGATACGTCGCCCGCGACCGCGATTACCTCACTCATCCGGCCGAGCTCGTCTGCAACGAGCTCGAGCTCGAGCTCGCCGCGAGCGTCGATAACCAGTGCCCAGCCATCCCGGGCGAGCGAGCGAGCGAGCGCGAAGCCAAGCCCGCGAGAGGCTCCGGTGATGATCGCCAACGGCATCGCCGCAAGGTATGGGGACCACGGTCCCGCTTGCCAGAGGCAATTAGACCTAGGACCTCTGCCGGGACCTCAACTGCCGATCCCCTCACGAACGGCGAGCAGCGCGGCCTGGGTCCGGTCTGGAACCCCGAGCTTGGCGAGCACGTGACCGACATGCGTCTTGACCGTCTTCTCCGCGATCCCAAGCTCGATCGCGATCCGCTTGTTCGACCTGCCCCGGGCGATCAGCGCGAGCACCTCGCGCTCACGCGCCGTCAATCGCTCGCGAGGCTCCTCCCCCGCGCCCTGCGCAATCGCCTCGACCAGACGCGACGCCACCGTCGGGTCGAGCAGGGCGCCACCGGCGTGCGCGACCCTGACCGCCCGCGCCAACTCGACGGGCTCGACGTTCTTGAGCAGGTAGCCGGCCGCGCCCGCCTGGATCGCCGGCAGCAGCCGCTCGTCCTGCGTGAAGCTCGTGAGCACGATCACGCGAATCGCCGGAAGCCGGCGCCGCAGCTCCCGCATCGCGCCGACACCGTCGAGCTTCGGCATCACCAGGTCCATCAGGATCACGTCCGGATGCAGGCGCTCCGCCTCGCGGATCGCGGCCTCGCCGTCGGCCGCCTCACCGGCGATCTCGATCCCGTCCTGGAGCTCCAGGAACGTGCGCAGCCCTTCGCGAACGACAGAATGATCGTCGACCAGCAGCACGCGGATCGCGTCAGGCACTCCTCACGACCTCCAGCCTTACCGCGGTTCCCGCGCCTGGAGCGGAACGGACCTCGAGCCGGCCTCCGATCGACCTCGCGCGCTCCTCCATCGAGGTCAGACCGAGGTGCTTCGAGCGGACCTCGGAGTCGCCCGGCTCGAAGCCGGAGCCATCGTCGAGGACCTCCACGACCAGCCCCCCGTCACCGTCACCGGCGAGGCGGACGCTCACGCGTCCGGGAGCCCCGTGGCGCAGGGCGTTGTGCATCGCCTCCTGCGCGATCCGCAGCACGTCGGGGTCGTGCGCCCCGGCCCCGGCTCCATTCTGTACATCGAGTTCGATCTCGACGTCGTGGAGTCGCCGGAGCATGTCGACCTCTTTGCGCAGGGCGCCCGCGAGCCCGTCGCGTTCGAGGTCCGGCGGGCGGAGCTCGAGGATCAGCGACCGCAGCTCCGCGAGCGCTTCGCGGGCGAGCCGCTGGAGGCGATCTATCTGCAGCCGAGCCGCGGCGACATCTCGATCGAGCAGCGTCTCTGCCGCCTCGGCGGTGAGCACCATGCCGAACAGCTTCTGGCTGACGACGTCGTGGAGCTCGAGCGCAAGCCGATTACGTTCGGACAGGATCGACAGCTCGCGGCTGCGCTCGTACAGACGCGCGTTCGTGATCGCGATCGCCGCGTGTGCCGCCAGTAGCTCGATCACCTCCTGATCCTCGGCGCCGAACAGCGCCTCCCCCTTCCCGGCGGGCACCGGGCCCTCCTTCTCGGTCAGATAGAAGGCGCCGATCACGCCGTCCCGCGAGACGATCGGCACGCCAAGGAACGAGCGCATGTCCGGGTGCTCGGCGGGCCACCAGCCCCGGAACCGCGGATGGCCGTGGATGTTCTCGGTACGGAACGACCGGCGTGACTCGAGCATCGCTCCGAGGAGGCCGTGCGTACGCGGCAGCGGCCCCATCGTGGCAATCAGGCGATCGTCGATCCCAGAGACCAGGAACCGGCTGAAGCCGCCCTCTCCGTCCGGGATCCCGAGCGCGGCGAAGCGTGCGCCCGCCAGCTCGCGGGCGCCGTCGACCAGGCGCTGTAGGACCTCCTCGACGGACAGCTGCGCGGCGACCGCGAGGACCGCATCACTGACGGCCCGGAGAGCAGGGCTGAGCCGCTCGTCCATGAGCCACACAATACGGTGGGCATGCCCGGACCGCGGGCACGCTAGGTTATCTGGTCACATGCCACGCTCATGGATCTGGATGACTGGGGCGGCCGCGTTCTTCTGCCTGATCGGCATGGTGATCGCGGTCACGAAGCTGGTCTGACCGGGAAGGTGACGGCCGTCACAGAGGCGGCCCGATCGGGTAGGTACGATCCGCTCATGTTCGGCTCGATCCTGGTCGGCACCGACGGCTCGGACACGGCCAAGACCGCCGTTCGATACGCGATCGACCTTGCGCGTCAACTCGGCGCGCGGCTCCAGGTGGTGAGCGCGTACGAGCCCGTTTCTGAGCAGCGCCTGCGCTACGAGGGAGTCGAGGCACCCAAGGACGTGCAATGGATGGTCAATCCCCGCGAGGACGTGCTCGCGCTGCTCGACGAAGCGGCGGCGGAGGCGCGAACCGCGGGCGTGGCGGAAGTGGATACGTTCGCGCGGCAGGGCGACGCGGCCGACGCGATCATCGACGTGGCGGAGGAGGTGCGATCGGATCTGATCGTGGTCGGCAACAGGGGCATGACGGGAGCCAAGCGCTTCCTGCTCGGCTCGGTTCCGAACAAGGTCTCGCACCACGCCCCCTGCTCAGTGATGATCGTCCGCACGACGTAACCGCACGCGCCGCGGGTCGGCGCGCGCGCCGTTAGGGAGCAGGGGTGGGTGTCGTCGGCGTCGTCGGCGTCGTCGGCGTCGTCGGCGTCGTCGTCGTGAGCGGCGCGGTCGCGGCGCCCGCATCGACGAGCCCGTAACCGAACTGGCGGTTCGGCGACGGGGCCCCGAGGGGCTGGGCCGTCGCCTTGAGCCTGGCTTCGATCTGGTCTGGCGTCGGGTGAGGCCCGAGGACACCACTGGCGATGATCATCGCCGCGGTCGCCGACACATGCGGAGCGGCCATCGATGTCCCCTCGTATCCACCAGGAAAACCGAAGCGCCAGGGCTGTGCCGGGTTCAGCAATGTCATCTGGTAGATGTCCGGCAGGTTCGCGTTCGGGTTGCAGTCAGGATCGCCAGGGAGGCTCGCATCGTCGCCGCCGCCGGGCGCGACGAGGTCGATCCCGACGCCGCTGTTCGAATACACGGCCAGGCAGCGATCCGCGGTCGTGGCCCCGACCGAGATCACCTCGGAATCGCGCGCCGGGTACGCGAGCTGGGATACGCCGTCGTTTCCGGCTGCGGCGACAACGACGACTCCGCGTTCATAGGCGTAGTGGATCGCGTTGATGATGTCGGGTATCTCGCCGGAGCTGATGCCGACCGAGAACTGGAGGCTGAGGTTGATGACCTGCGCCCGGTGCTTGACCGCATACACGATCCCTGCCGCGATCGTCGAAGCGTCGCCTGTGCCTGTGGCGTCAAGCACCCGTACCGGCATGATCGACGCACCGTACGCGAGCCCGGTCAGGCCCAGGCCGTTGTTCGTGGCCTCTGCGATCGTGCCGGCCACCAGCGTCCCATGCCCGTTGCGGTCGAGCGGGAATGCGTTGTCTGCGACGAAGTCGTACGGATGCACGAATCGGGTTCCGGTGAAGTCAGGTGACTCCCGGTAGCGGTGCCAGTCCCGATACGCAATGCCCGTGTCCAGCACCGCGACCACTACGCCGCTCGCGCCTGGGCGTCCGTCGGCGATCAGGTTGGACCAGGCTTCGGGTGCGTCCACGCCCGCGGTGGCAAGGAAGTTCCACTGCATCGCCTCCCAGCCTGAGTGCACGTGCGCCCGTCCGACGTCGTCGGGGATCCACGTGCCGGCGGTGCTGGCGATGTAGTTCCGTACCGCGTACGTCACCCCGGGCTGCCGACGGAGGCGCGCGATCGCCTGGGGGACGGTCTCCCCTGAACGAGTGCGGACAACCCTGACTCCAAGCGCTGACTCACCGGCCTGGCGTACCCCCGCCCTAGCATCGACCGCCATCACCTTCGCCGGCGTCGTACCGCCCGCATACCCGACGACCACCTCCCCAGGAACGTAATCAGCTCGGACGCCGCGCGCCGGGCCTGGACCAATCCGCGCACCAGCCGGCTGCGTCCCGAGCGCCAGCAGCCCGAGCGCCACAGCGGGCACGGCTAGCCGTCTGATCGAAGGTAGGAGCATCATGGGATTCAGGGCCGGTAGGACTACGTGTAGGTCGCCCCGATGCTGTCTTAAGACATCATCCGGTAGCTGAAGTTTCCCTCACGCACGAACCCAGCCGCTCCGTGAGCCCTCACTTCTTCCCACGCGACGAGTACTTCATGCGCCTCGCGCTGCGCGATGCGGAGCGGGCGCTCGAGCACGACGACGTGCCGGTCGGAGCAGTGATCGTCCAGGACGGCGAGGCGATCGCGATCGCGCACAACGAGCGTGAGCTACGCCAGGACCCGACCGCGCACGCCGAGATCATCGCCCTGCGAGAAGCCGCGCGCGCGCTGGCGAGCTGGCGGATCCTGGACGCCGTCCTCTACGTGACGCTGGAACCCTGTGCGATGTGTGCCGGCGCGATCGTGCTCGCACGGCTCCCGCGCGTAATCTACGGCGCGGCCGATCCTAAGGCGGGGGCCGCCGGGAGCATCCTCGACGTGCTCGGCGAGCCGCGGCTGAATCACCGCCCGACGGTCGCCGGCGGGCTCCTCGCGGCGGACAGCGGCGACCTCCTGCGCGACTTCTTCGCGTCCCGCCGCTAGCACCCGCCGGCCGGCGCCGGGCTTCGCCGTGGCGCAACCCCCTCCCGCCAAGGCGCCCGGCGCTTCAACCGCGCGCTAGGGTCTTTCCGGCTCACATCCCGGAGAGGTGGCAGAGCGGTTGAATGCGCCGGTCTCGAAAACCGGTATGGGCTATCAGTCCATCGGGGGTTCGAATCCCCCCCTCTCCGCTTCACTCACCCCACATTTGGTTTCCACGCTTGCCGAGCCGTTTCAACGCGGCAGCAAACGCACACGCACCGACCACGCAGGCGTCGGCCTCGGCCTCGCAATCGTCAAGAGCATCACCCAAGCACACGACGGAGCCCTCACCCTCATCCCCCGGGCCGCCGGCGGGCTCTGCGTCACATCACGAGTTCTGACTCAGGCTACTTCGGCACGCCCAGCCGAATCGCAACCTAACACCAAGCAGGCGCTGAAATACCGGTCAGATGACGGGTATTTCACGCCCGCGGCGGCATTAGGATCCCGGTTCGGTGAGGATCGAGATCGCGACCAACGACGGCGAGCGGCCACTGTCAGGCAGTGTCACGGCTGAGGGGTCGGCGCCGCTCGCGTTCACCGGCTGGCTGGCATTGCTGCGCGCGCTCGAACAGGCGACCAGCTCAAGCGAGCTCTCGCCGGACCACCTCAGCCGCGAGCTCACCCCGCGAGGAGACCGCGAGCTTGGCGAACACGTTCGATAGATGCCAGCCCACCGTGCGGCGGCTGAGATAAAGCGCCTGCGCGATCTCGGGGTTCGAGCGGCCCTCGGCCACCAGCTCCACGATCCGCAGCTCGCTGCTGGTCAGGCTGTCCCACCCGCGCCGAGCGCCGGCGTGCTTGGCGCGAGCACCGAGCGTCAGTCCGGCGGCGCGTAGCAGCCGGCGGGCGCTGCGCTCCTCGCCGCCCGCCCCGAGCCCTGAGAACAGCTCGAGTGCCTCGCCGGCGAGTGACCGTGCTGGTGCCTTCTCCTCACGGCGAGCGAGCGCGGCCGCCGCGTCGCGCAGCGCCATCGCGAGATCGATCGGGCGGCCGGCCTCGCGCGCGGCGCTGACCGCCTCGGTCAGGAGAGCGGGGTCGTCGGACAGTAGGCCGCGGGCGCGGAGCGCTCCCGCGCGCCGGCTCGCAACCGGCAGTTGCCCGGCAGCCATCTCGGCCGCCTGGACCGCACGCTCGGCCTGGTCTCTATCACCTGCCGCCAGCGCGACGCGGACGAGATCCGGGGCGTGCCACGCCAGAAACGACGCGAGCCCGGCTCGCATGTAGGACTCGAGCGCCCCGGCGGCGGCGTCCGCCGCGTCGGCGGTGCGGTCGCCGGCTTCCAGCAGCAGCGTTCGCGTCCATCGTACGAGCGTCTCGCCGCCGAACTCGGCTGGGGTCCGGTACCGCTCGGCCGCCGCGACCAGCTCCTGCGCCCGTTCCAGGCGACCCTGGTGCAGCGCGATCGTGGCGGCGATCGCGGGCGCCAAGGCAGGAACGAGGCTGCCCGCCAGCTCAGCGGCCGCGACCGCGGCATCGCACTCACGCACGGCGTCGCTGAAACGGCCCGCGTGATAGCGACACGCGGCCAGCAGCGCCTGAGGAAGTGCCGGAACCGCGAGCCTGGCCGCGAGTTCGCGCTCGAGCAGATCGGCCGCCTCGTCGAGCCGGTCGAGGTCGAGTAGCGCCAGCCCCTCCCACATTCGTACCCGGATCCCGCTGCGCTGCCAGATCCGGCTCTCCATCTCCACCGGCTCGCGCATCGCGTCGACCTCCTGGTAGGCGGCGAGCGCTCGATCCGCCCTACCCGTGAACAGCTCCGACTGCGCGATCAGCTCCTGCGCGATCCCCTTCGGCACCGACCTCGGCGCAGTCGCGACCAAATCCCGCGCCAGCCCAAGCGCAGCCGGGTCACCGAGATACATCCCGGACAGCGCCCGCGACGAGACGAGATGCAGCCGATCGGACTCGGTCAGCGCCACGCACCCGGCCGCCTGCTCACACGTCTCCCGCGCGCGCTGCAGGTGCCCCTGCAAGATCCTCGAGTTCACCAACCCAAGCCAGAACAACGCCTCCACGTCACCCTCGGGCTCCAACCCGAGCCCCTCGGTGCACACCTGCTCCGCGCGCGCGGCCTGACCGGTCCACAGCAACGGCCGGACCAGCTCCTCCAGCACCCCGGTACGTACCCCGCTCGCCGCGCCGACCGACAGCTCCAGCGCCCGCGAGAGCAACTCGACCATGATCGCCGGGCTGCTCGCGCTCACCTCGGCCGCTGCCCGCCGCAGCCAGTCGATCGCCTCCAGGTCGCCGGGACCGGCGCCCAGCATCACCTGCGCAGCGACGCGCTCAGCATTGGCGCCCGTCTCCGCCAATCGCACGGCGAGGAAACGGTGAAGGCCGGTACGGACCGCCGGTGCGAGATCGTCGTAGATCGCCTCACGGATCAGATCGTGCCTGAAGCACAGCCGCTCCCCCTCAACGGTCAGGAACCCCGCCGCCTGCGCCGGCGACAACGCACCAACAACGTCCGACACCGAGCTCGGGGAGATCAGCGCGACCTCTCCCACGGTAAAGCTGCGCCCGACGATCGCACCCGCGCGCAACACCTCGAGGGTCGAATCCGGCAGCGAGCGCAGCTCGTCGAGAATCACCAGGCGCAGCGACGGCGGCACCCGCGCTCCCGTCATCTCCAGCACCCCCTCTGCCGACACGGCCGCGCCCTCCTCCCGTATCAGACAACGCACCAGCTCACCCACGAACAGCGGATTCCCGCCCGCCTCCGCGAGCGCCTCACGCGCGCGCACCCCGATCCCGCCGCCGACCAGCGCCCCCGCCAATTCCTCAACCGCAGCCGCCTCCAGCCCGGCAAGCTCGAAGCGGTGCGACCCAAGATAGTCCAGCGAGGAGAACAGCGCGCGCAGCGCGCGCCCAACCGGGTACGAGCGCGACACGCACACGAGCAGGATCGGCGCGGCCGAGGCCAACCGGGCGATCCCCTTCACCACGATCAGCGCCGACTCATCCGCCCACTGCAGGTCGTCCACCGCCACCACGACCGGTCCCGCCGCGCACGCCTCCTCGACCAGCCCCAGCAGCCGCTGCGCGATCCGAGCCTCCAACCCAAACCCACCACCGTCGGAACCGAAATCACCGTCAAGCAACCGGCAGATTCCGGCCCGTGCCCGATCACTCCGCTCGCGAACCCCGAGCGCATCGACCACCACACCGAACGGACGCTGGTGCTCCACCTCACCCATCCGCCCGGAAAGGACCTCGAACCCTCGCCGCGCGCAGTCGCTCAGGAGCACCTCCGCCAGCCGCGACTTACCGATCCCCGGCTCACCCTCGAGCACCACAACCCGGCCGCGACCACCCGACACCGACTCCACCAGCGCGCCGAGCCGCGCCAACTCTGGCTCACGGCCCACGAACATGCCCCCAGACCGATCCACCAACCCTCCAGATTCGCTCACGCCTGGACCGCCCCGGAATCGACAGCCGCAGCCGCGGCAGATCCTAACAATCCGGCGCGACCCCGAGCCTGGTGTGTGCCGGGCCGTCCGTCCACCACCGAGGCCACTCAGGGCCGTGCGAGTGGTGGACGGAGCGCGATGTACAGTCCGGAACGTGCCCAGGCGCCGGATCGTGATCGACCATGTCAGCGTCGGGGTGCGCGATCTCGAGCGCAGTCGCGAGTTCTACCGGCGCGCACTGACGCCGCTCGGGTTCGCCGAGATCGGACCGTGGCGAGACGGCGCCCAGGACGTCGCCTTCGGCCTGGAGGAAGCCGACGACTTCGTGATCTCGGTCGCGTACCCGCCGAGCGGGTCTGTCCATGTCGCATTCGCCGCCGACCGTCGTGAGCAGGTGGACGCGTTCTACGAGGCAGCGATCGCCGCCGGAGGACACGACAACGGGCCTCCGGGGCTGCGCCCGGGATACTCAGAGGACTACTACGGCGCGTTCGTGCTCGACCCCGACGGGCACAACATCGAGGCCGTCCACCACGGCCGGGCGTAGAAGCGTAAGGGGCGAAGCGAAGGTTCTGACCCCGGCCGGCGCGGCACAGTTTCTGGCATCCCGAGTTCGCGGAGGGTTCAAACGGGGCCATGATGAGGTCGGGCTCAACACGAGGTGGTCGCCACAGAGCTCTGGGACGGCTCGCCGCCAGAGGTGTGCGACACCGCCGCGCGGTAGGGGCGAGAGTCGCGCTGTCGCCGCGACCCCGGCGGTCGCAGTTCAAAATCGTGAAGCGCTCCTGCAGTAGCTGACGCCACAGTCCTCAACATTTGCGATCTCCTGTCCGGCGCTTGGCCGCGGGTACAGGAATTCGCCCCTTCAGTTTATCCAACTGTCTACTGCCCTACTGTCGACAGTTTGGGTAAGGTGCCGATCGATATGGACCCCACACTTTCCGTATCCCTGCTGCCGCTCCCCGCCGCTTCGCTGACGGAGTCGATCGCAGGGCTCCTGCGCGAGCGGATAGTCGGCGGCCAGTTCGAGCCCGGCGAGCGGTTGGTCGAAGCGGAGATGGCTCGGCAGCTGCAGATCAGCCGCGGTCCGGTCCGCGAGGCTCTCGCTCAGCTTCGGGCCGAGGGACTGGTGATCGAACGACCGCGGCGCGGTTCGTTCGTCGCCGAGCTGACGATGGACGACGTTCGAGAGATCTACGAGTTGCGCGCCGCGCTTGAGGGTCGTGCCGCGCGTCTGCTGATTGAGCGCGATGACCGCGCGGCCCTGGCGGCGCTGGGGGTGATCATCGAGGCGATGAAGGCGGCGACCGAGACCGACGAGCGCGAGGGGTTCGCCGACCTCGATACCCGCTTCCACGCCGAGCTGTGCCGCTTGTCCGGTAACCGCCGGCTGCACGCCGCGTTCGTGCAGCAGTCGGGTCTGCTGTCGGTCTTTCTGCGCATGGAGATCAAGACCCAGTACCGGACCCTTTCCGGGCTTCTCGATGAGCACATCGAGCTGTTCGAAGACCTCAGCTCCGGAGACGGCCAGCGGGCCGAGGCGGGTTGCGATCGACACATGAGAGAGGCGCTGGAGCGAGTGACGAGCATGCTGGGGCACAGCACTTGACGCCCCACCCGCCGCCAGGCGGTCGGACTACCGGCCCCACAGATTTATCGGCCCATCAACTTTCTTGGAGGCAGGCCTGATGGAAGAAGCGCAACCGATTGCCATAAGGAGTGCAGTGTCTGCTCCCGGGACGCTCATCGACGGAGCTCCGGCCGGGGTCGCCACCGGCTTCTACACGCGTAAAGCAAGCGGCTTGGTGCGGGAGATCTCGCCAAACAGTGCGTTCTGGATGAACATGACGTACGCCAGCATCCCTCTCTCAGTGCTCGCTTTCACGCTGGCGCCATCGGCGTTCCCTGGCGTCAGTCTGTTCTGGTCGGTGATCATCATCTCGCTGCTCTCGTTGATCCCGGTGATCGTCTACGGGGTCTTGGCCGCGACGATGCCGCGCTCGGGAGGTGACTACATATGGCAGAGTCGAATCCTGCACCCGGCGATCGGCTTCGCTTCGAATTTCAACTTTACGATTCAGGCGCTCTTCGTCGGTGGCGGCATCGTGTCCACATGGATCGCCGGCTTCGCCGGGTCCAGCGCGCTGCTGACGCTGGGCACGGTGCTCCATTCGAACACGCTCGTGCGTCTGTCCGTCCACGCAAGCCAGCGAGGCTGGGAGCTCGCGGTCGCCCTGCTCTTCATCTGCCTGTTCGGGATCGCCTCGGCCCTCGGCACCAAGATCACGATGCGGCTCATGATCTGGCTCTACGCGGTGTGCATGCTGGGTCAGCTGCTGCTGATCGCGATCCTGGCTCTCACCGACCATGCGTCGTTCGTGCACGCCTTCAACCACTACGCGAGTTACAGCAAGGTGATCGCGCTGGCGCATTCCGCCGGGGGCTTCACCGCGCACACCACCTCGACAGCGCCGACGTTGGCAGCGATGCCGCTGATCTACTCGGGCATCGGCTTCGCGATGGTCTCTACCTACTGCTCGGGCGAGATCAAGTCGGTCAAGAAATCATCGCTGTACTCAACTTGCGGCGCCGTGCTCGCGACCGGTGTTGTGCTGGCGCTGCTCGCGTTGCTCGCCCAGAACGTGTTCAGCCTCAACTTCCTCGGGTCGATCACCGCCCTCTCCTCAACCAAGGCGTACCCCCTCAGCTCACAACCGTTCTTCTACCTGTTCGCATCGATGACGACCTCGTCCTCGGTCCTGATCGTCCTGATCGCAGTGGCCTTCGAAGCCGGCGTGATCGCGGGGCTGCCGGCCCTGTTCATGATCGCCACCCGCAACATCTTCGCGTGGTCCTTCGATCGAGTCATGCCTTCGAAGCTCGCGGAGGTGAGCCCGAGAACCGGCGCACCAGTCAACGCATCGATTCTGACCGCCACAGTCATGGGCGTTTCGGCCACGTGCTATCTGTTCGTGCCGATCAAGTGGACGGCGTTCATCGCGGGAGCCGAGACCATGGGACTGATCACCTTCGCGATCGTGGGCCTGTGCGCATTCATCCTCCCTTGGCGACGCCCGGATATCTGGAATCTGTCGCCGTACCGCTGGATGATCGGCCGGATTCCCGTCATCTCCATCCTCGGGCTCGCCACCTTCGCGATCGAGGGCTGGCTCATCTACTACCTCGTTACCAACAAGGCGCTCGGAGCAAACTCCGCGTCAACCCTGCGGCTCCTCCCCTCTCTCCTGGTCATCGGGCTCCTATGGTTCGCGGGCGCGGCACTGTTCGCGAGGCGCGGCGGTATGAGCCTCGTGTCGGGACAAAAGGAGCTGCCACCCGAATGAACTGCACCGACGCGTGAATGGACGGGTGATCCCGATCGGGCGAGATGCGGCTCTTCTTCACCACTGACATCCACGGCTCCGAGCGGTGCTTCCGGAAGCTCGTCAACGCGGCAAAGGCCTACCGTGCCGACGCGCTCGTCCTGGGCGGTGACATCACCGGCAAGGTGCTAGTGCCGCTGGTCAGCGAACCGGACGGCAGAGTATCGGCCAGCGTTTTCGGTCAGCCGCGCTACGCGCAAGGCGAGCAGGAAACCGCCGAGCTCGAACGCACGCTGCGCCAGTCCGGTTGCTACACGATCAGAATCACGCGCGAACAGAAGAGCGCAATCGACGAGGACCAGTCCGCGATCGAGCGGCTCTTCCGCCAGGCGGTCACCGAGACCGTCCAGGCGTGGATGACGCTGGCCCGCGAGCGGCTGGAATGCGACGGGATACCGCTCTACATGAGCGCCGGGAACGACGACGAGCCCTATGTCGACGACGTGCTGGCACAAGACGAGTACGTGCGCGCGCCGGAAGGGAAGATCGTCGAACTGCCCGACGGCCGCGAGATGATCAGCATCGGCTTCTCCAACATCACCCCATTCGGCACACCGCGAGAACTAAGCGAGGACGAGCTCGAGGACCGGATGGACCGACTGGCGGGCGCACTCAGGGAACCGGAGCGCGCCGTCTTCAACTTCCACTGTCCACCGTACGGAACCAGCCTCGACTCGGCCGCGAAGCTCGATCCCAACCTGCGACCGATTCTCGACGGCGCCAACGTGGTGATGGCTCCCGCCGGCAGCAGGGCTACCAAAACCGTGATCGAGCGCTTTCAGCCGTTGCTCGGGCTTCACGGGCACATCCACGAGAGCCGGGCAGCACAGAAACTCGGCCGCACGATGTGCTTCAACCCCGGGAGCGAATACTCCGAGGGCGTCCTGCGTGGCGTGCTCATGGAAG
>Ga0302326_10003842_pt1 | contig 35197 bp, 25 predicted proteins | sample Palsa_T0_3_FD_202264 | JGI IMG/M metagenome (GOLD analysis project Ga0302326, IMG submission 202264) | Peat permafrost microbial communities from Stordalen Mire near Abisko, Sweden - Palsa_T0_3 | ecosystem: Environmental > Terrestrial > Soil > Palsa > Peat permafrost | place: Sweden: Abisko...
ATGATCAGAGCAATGGCCATGCCGATGGAAAGGCCCGCAATATTGATGATGGTATAACCCCGGTTCTTACGCAGATGACGCCAGGCGAGTGTTGTGTAGGTTTTAAGCATGTGCCGCGATTTGGAGATCCAACCCGCGAAAAGGGTACCAAGCCCGCAAAATATTGTTTATCAATATATGCGATGATTTTTTCGCCAAAAAGTGTCCGGTTTCGATACTGTGACCGCCCTCTATCGCGACAGTCCTTTATCGTTTCAACCACCGCTCGGGATCGAGGTTGCGGTTCCTGTCATCGCTCAATACGAACTCGAGCTGGGCGATCTCGCCGACGCGGCCAATGATCTGGCCGGTGCTGACATGTTCGCCTTTTGTCACCGACACCGTACTCAAATTGCCATAGGTGGTAAAATACTTCCCGTGGCGGATCATGACGGCCTGCACATCGCTGATGTTCATCACGACCTGTACTTCGCCTTCGAATACCGCTTTTACCGCGGCCCCGGCCGTCACGTCAATGGTCACGCCAGGGTTGTTGTGGATGATGCCTTTGATGTATTCGTGCGGCCCATATTGCATGGAGATCGTACCCGATACCGGCCAGGGGAGCCGGCCCTTGTATTTCTCAAAATTACCCGTGAGATTCATATCCGCTTCGCTGGTAAAGACGCTCTTGGACTCCGATTTTATCGTATTCAGCGCTGCAGGTGCGGCGGGTCCGCTGTTGTCATCAGACCTTGGGGCCGACTTGGCGGCGGTGGTGGCCGTGGCACGATCGGCGGCAGCCCTGCTGGCGGCATTCTTTTTGGCCTCCTTCATGGCCGCGTCAGTGGCCCGGCGGATAGCGGCGGCGATGGCGCCTGAAAGCTTCTGGTCCTGTTTCTGCTTGGTGGCCATCTGCTTCTTCAACTCTTTTTCCTGGGACTGCAACTGGTTCACGACGGCATCCTTTTCCTTCTTCTCACCTTCCAGCAGCTCGCGTTCCTTACTTTGTTTTTTCATCGCCTCTTCCTTTTCAACTCGGGTCACCTTCAAGCCGTCGATCTTGCTTTGGAGGAGGCCCTGGGTGCGGTGGATGTTCTCCGCCCGTTCTTCACGATAGGAGCGGTAGGACTTCAGGTATTGGATGCGGTGCAGGGCGTCGTTAAAGTTGGTAGCCGAAAAGATAAAGTTCAGGAAGTCGTAGCTGCTGCGGTTCTTATAGGCGAAGACGATGCTTTGGGCGTACTGGATGCGGAGGGTGTCGAGCTCATTGCGCAGCTTGAGGATCTCCCGCCACGACTCGTTCATATCCCCTTCGATCATATTGATCTGGGCGTTTATATTATTGATGGCGGATTCCCGCAGCCGGAGACGGCGTTGCAGCAGTGCCAGCTGGCCCAGGGTCTCGCGCTTGTTCTTGTGGGTCTCGTCCAGCGACCGCTTGACGTCCTCGATCTCTTTCTGGATCGCGGCGCGTTCCTTTTCCAGGTCGGACCGGGTCTGCGCCGGCGCCGGCGTTTGTGCGGCAACGCGGGCCAGGAAAAAGAGGAGGAACAGGCTTGCAGCGACGAGTTTTTTAGGCATAACCTCAATTTAGGAATTTTAAGCGAACACGGGAGGCCACTCCCCATCTAACGGTCGGACCACACGCGCCCCCCTCCCATAACGTTTATCTCCGCTTATAATTTTTCGGAACCGAAAAAGGAACGCTTAAAGGTTCGTTAAACTTATACTGCTTGATCCCGATCTCGATATCCACCTTGGACTTTTCGGCCACGGATATCTTCCGGTAAGTGGAAAACGGCACCGGTCCCGAATAATCATAGTCCCCGTAGGTCACGTCGCAGGTGCGGGCCCGCAGTGGGTCCATGTCGTCCAGTTTACTATGGCGAAGCGTATTGTCCTGATTGAGCGTCAGGAAATTGCTGAAGGCCGTCCCGACGCCGAAAAGCGAGAGCCCCTTGGAATTGGGGTCAGTGCGGTAATAAAGGACATGAGCCGTATCCAGAAAGATAGGATTACCTATCAGCAGCGCCTGGACCGTCTTGAAGTCCACGGGCAGGTTCACCTGCTCCTGTAAATAGCTCACCGAGCGGAGCCGGGCGATCTTTTTGGTCTTGTCGAGGATCTTGACGCTGTCGCGGGTAATCAGCACGCGGAAAACCTCGATGTTCACGGGTCCGACATTGGCGTTGATGGATATCCAGATCAGGCTGTCCCTGCGGATGCGGACGATAACGCTCAGCTCGTTGTCCTTGCCGTCGCCGCTCTCATAATGCACGTGCATGTGCCCGGAAAAAGTTTCAAAGTCGATGTGGTTATGCCCGATCCCGGCCAGGGCCCTGGCGATGACCGCCAGGGAATCGGCATGTACATCGCGTGGCGGCAAGGAAGCCTGGCGGGCGGCATCACCCGTGGTATCCGTGTGCGGAGACTGGATGGCGATGACCTTGCGGAGGTTCTTGGTGGAGCGGCAACCCGTCGCCGCGATCCCTACTGTGATGACGACGAGCAGAAGGAGTTTATACATAGTCACCATTTATATTTTCCCCGTATGGCCGAAGCCCCCAGCGTTGCGGGCCGTTTCGCTGATCGCTTCTACGGTCTCCCATCCGATCTGGATGACGGGGCTTACTACCATCTGTGCAATACGGTCGCCGGGATGCAAAGTCTGCGCTTCCTGGCTGAGGTTGATGAGGATGACCTTGACTTCTCCGCGGTAGTCGGAGTCGATGGTCCCGGGGGAGTTCAGGCAGGTGATACCGTGCTTGATCGCGAGTCCGCTACGTGGACGGACCTGGGCCTCATAGCCCTGGGGCAGCTCGATAAAGAGTCCGGTAGGCACCAACTGCCGTTCCAGGGGTCGCAATACCAGCGGCGCTTCGAGATGCGCCCGGAGGTCCATCCCCGCCGATCCTTCCGTGGCATAGTCGGGCAGGGCATTGGGACTCTGATTGATGATCTTGACCTTAATTTTAGCCATGGCGCAAATATAGGATGAACCTCCGGGCTTATCTAAAATTTAGCCCTCCGGTTCATCCATCTAATGATGGGCCTTCGGCCGCTGGGCCTATGGCCCAGCCAGTCATTTATGATCGCTCCAACAGGACCGTCGCATACGCGACAAGTCCTTCGCCCCGCCCCGCAAACCCCATCTGCTCCGTCGTCGTCGCCTTGATAGAAATATCCTCGATCCCGATCTCCAGGATAGCCGCCATCGCCTCCCTCATCGCCGGCGCAAATGGCATGACCTTCGGCGCCTCCAGACACACTGTACTGTCGATATTCACGACCCGGTATCCTCGCTCCCGCACCAACCGATAACTCTCCGCCAACAGGATCTTACTGTCGATATCCTTATACGCCGGATCGGTATTCGGAAAATGCACGCCGATATCTCCCAGCGCCAGGGCCCCCAGTAATGCATCGCAAATAGCATGCAGCAGTACATCGGCATCACTATGCCCCACCGCACCTCGTTCGTATGGGATCTTTACCCCGCCCAGCCAGAACGGCCGGCCCTCGGCCAGTTGATGAAAGTCTATTCCAAATCCAATGCGATACGCCATAAAAAAAGCGTCCCAATCTTGGGACGCTGCAAATTAGTTTAAATATCGTGTCAATCGCGGCCGCCGGCCTCTTTCCAGGCGAAATCCCGAATCCAACTATTGCGTGGTCGACGTATTGTCCGTGTGGCTGTCGAGTTCAAAGATAAGTCCGAAACGCAGCGTATTCGACAACGGGTTCCTGTTCGTACCGCTGCCCGATGGAACGAGGTAGGAGAAGTTCAGCCCCATCACACTGTATTTTAAGCCAACCCCAAGGGAAAAATACTTCAGATCGCCCTTGCTGGGATCTTCATAATAGTAGCCGGCACGCAGGAAGAACTGGTTCTGATAGGAATATTCGGCGCCCAGGCTGAACATCAGACTCTTGAACTGGTTCTCGCCGGAGAAAGAACTGACCCAGCTGCCGGGGATGGTATGGTTATGATAAACGGCCAGGTTGACGGAATCGATGCTCGCATCGGTGGTCGCATTGCCGGTATTGGAAGGCTGCGGAGGCACGGGGACAAGCAACTTATGCATGTCCAGACCGATCATTAATTTGTTGTCTTCGTTGAACACCGTCGTATAACTGGCGCCCAGACCGAGATCCGCGGGAATGTAGTCCTTGTCGGTCGCGGAGTTGGTGTAGCCGATCTTACCGCCCAGGTTGGTCAAAGCCAGACCGAAATTCCAACCGCCGTTCTCTTCCGTCACGCCGTGATAGTACATGCTGATATCGGCAGCAAAAGTTTTGCCGGGCTGGTAGGTCGAACCGCTGGCGGCATAACCCGACGCCAGGTTGGAGTAGATATAGCGGCCTGCGAGACCGATACTAAGCTTTTGGGCCAGTTTACGGGTGTAGCCGAGATCGAAAGCGAACTCGCGGGGATGACCGCTGCCCAGTGCATTACCGCTGAAGTCCGTAAATTGAATATTGCCAAGGCTAAAGTATCGGATACCGCCCGTGACGGCCTGCGCCTTATCTTCATCGCCGAATTTTTTGTATCCGCTGGCGGCCAGCAAGTAGACGTCGTTCAGACCGAGGTCTTTGAGCCAGGGAGTATAGGTCAGTCCAATGCCGATGTCCTTGGTGGCAAACGGTATCTTGCTCTGGTTGTAAAAGCCGGAAGCCGCATCGGGGCTGGTGGCTACTCCCAGGTCGCCCATGCCCCCTGCGCGTGCGTCGGGGGATATCCGCAGGAAGGGCACTGCGGTAGTGGTCACATTAAGATTATTCGTTTGTGCAAACACGCCTTCCTGTACCGCCAACATCATTAATAAAGCAGCTAATCCCTGGTAAAATCTTTTCATGAGCTTGTTTAATTTTCTTTTTACAAACACGCAAATTTTGTCAATTTGGTTTCCCCGATCTGACAGGATTTTTTGTCTTTAAGAAAAGTAGATTTGTGATATAGGCGGCTAAATTAATGATTTTTAAAGCTTTATACAAGGAACGCCAAATGTACGAATTCCTTGGTAAGCAGTAGGCCACAATGTCGTGGTTTTGATCCTCATCCAACGCGCCGCCGCCCATATTATTGTTTTAGCAGCGGGTTTCATATAACATCCCGATGCAATGTGGCCCATTCTTTGCAAAGTCCGTACCGGTTTGGTGTGAGCCCGTAAAATTACTTAATTTTGTGCGGCCCCGCCCCCCTCTAAAAAACAGTTTTTGGCTATCCGGCAACTGTGGATAATTTCGAACCGTACTTATATATGGCGATACAATAAAACCGGCAAAACGGTCGTTTTCCCTGTTTACAAACATTATGGGCCATATTGGGTCCATACGTAATACGTAAAATGCGTCAACTTATGAATCTGAAAAACCTAGCAGTCCTGGTAATCTCCGTATCCCTGTTTGCCTCCTGCTTTAAAAAGAAGCCGGACCAATCCTCCGTCACTGGCTGGAATTATAATGATTCCAAGATGGGCGGATTCCAGGTTTCCAAAGAAAAAGAACAGCACACCGGTCCCGGCCTGGTATTCGTCCAGGGCGGTACTTTTACCATGGGCGCTACCCAGGAAGACGTTATGCGTGAGTGGAACAACGTTCCGCGCCGTGTGACCGTCAACTCCTTCTACATCGACCAGACAGAGGTCGCTAACATCCACTACCGGGAGTACCTGTACTGGATCGACAACGTATTTGACGCTGACGAGTACAAAGCCGTTCGTGATGGCGCGCTGCCCGACACCCTGTGCTGGCGCAGCGAGCTCGCCTACAACGAGCCGATGGTCGAATACTACTTCCGTCACCCCTCGTATAACTTCTACCCGGTGGTAGGCGTGACCTGGAAACAGGCCCATGACTTCTGCATGTGGAGGTCCGACCGCGTCAACGAGAAAATTTTGATGGACAAGGGCTATGTCAACGCCAACTCCGTCAAGAACCTGCAGGGTCTTGGCCAGGAAAACTTCAACACGAAGGCTTACCTGATGGGTGAGTTCCAGGCTACCCCCGATAAAAAGGCCAGGAATAAAAAGGACAACCCGCTCAGGAACCCCAACGGCACCCCCCGTACCACGGTGACCTTCTCGGATGGTATCCTGCTCCCGAACTACCGCCTCCCGACGGAAGCCGAGTGGGAATACGCCGCTCTTGGGTATATCAACCAGAACCCGCTGCCCAGCCATAAGGACGGTCAGCGCGGGGAAGAGTTGATCGCCAACAAACAGGTCTATTCCTGGAGCAACAATGTCAACGGCCTGCGCGACACACGTCATGGCAGCTGGCAGGGTACCTTCATGGCGAACTTCAAACGTGGTTCCGGTGATAACATGGGTGTTGCCGGCGGCCTGAATGACAACGCCGTTTATACCGCCCCCGTCACCTCTTTCTTCCCGAATGGTTTCGGGTTGTACAATATGTCTGGTAACGTGAGTGAGTGGGTTGCCGACGTCTATCGCCCGATGACGGGACAGGACGCCGACGACGTAGCTCCTTATCGTGGTAACAAATTCGAAACGATCGATCTTGGCAAGGAAGGCAAAGCCGAACGCGATAGCCTTGGCCGCATCAAGATGCGTAATGTCACCGATTCTGAAAGCCAGGCCCGTCGTAACTACCAGAAAGGCGACGTCATCAACTACCTCGATGGCGACTCCACTATCACCGGTATCGCCTATGGCTACGGCAAGACTACGCTCATCAGCAACAAATCCCGCGTTGTCAAGGGTGGTAGCTGGAATGACCGCGCTTACTACCTTAGCCCCGGCACCCGCCGCTTCCTCGAAGAAGACCAGAGCAACAGCACGATCGGTTTCCGTTGCGCCATGGATCGCGTAGGCAGCCCCGCAGGTAATGGCCGCCAGACCGGTGTCAACTACAAACAACGCCGCCAGAATACCAGGAAGCAATAAAGATATTTGTCAAGTATATTGAAGCCCGTCTAGTTTAGACGGGCTTTTCGTTTGGAGTTAACAGAAAAAACCTTAAAGCAATGGTTTTTCTTATTTTGTATCTTTATAAGGTATTTGAATTAAATCACTCATTATGACAACCGCTACCATTCGAACCAAATTAGCTGACTACATCAGGATTGCGGATGAAAAAAAGCTGAAAGCCATATATACTATGGTTGAAGATGAAATTAATGAGGCCTCCCCGGTTAACTACACACCCAGCTTAAAATCCGAGATGGACCGAAGAGTTGACCATTATTTGGACGGAGGCAAAATGATCAGCCCATCGGAGATGAACAAAAGGCTGCAGAGTATACGCAAAAAAAGAAAATAGATGGCGTATTCTTACCTCTTCGACCCCGTCGCAGCTAAAGAGTACGAAGACACTTTTAAATGGTACGAAAAGAAAAGTTATCTGGCCGCAGATAATTTTATCATCCGCGTGCAGGAAGCTATCAAAGCCATCTGCGCCGATCCATATTGATATCGCAACGGCTATAAGAATTTACGAGAACTATCTCTGAAAAAATACCCCCATCAGGTTATTTACTATATTGATGAAGACCAATCTACTGTCATTATTATTTCTATTTTCCATCAGAAAAGAAATCCTAAGAAAAAGTATAAGAAAATCTGAATGCCCTATTCCGACCGCAGCGTCTTAGCAGGATTCGCAAGCGCCGCCTTTATCGCCTGATAACTGATCGTCAGCAGGGCGATCGCCCCCACCAGGCAGCCGGCAAGCACGAAGATCCAACCGTTAATAGGCGCCCGAAAAGCATACCCTTCCAGCCACTTGTGCATCCCCCAATAGGCAAGCGGCGAAGCGATAAATATCGACAACAGCACCAGCCGCAAAAAATCCCGCGACAACAAGCCCGTAAGCTGGCCGACAGTGGCGCCCAGCACCTTGCGAATGCCGATCTCCTTTTGCCGCTGCTCCGCCATAAATGCCGACAAAGCAAAAAGCCCCAAACTGGCGATCATGATCGCCAGACTCGCCAGCGCCGTAAAAATATTCCCGGTCCGCCGGACATCATCATACATCCTGGCAAAGCTCTCGTCCAAAAAGTTATACCGCAATTCCTGCTGCGGCGAGAAAGTCTTCCAGACGCCGCCGACCTTCTTAATCAGCCCGGCCATATCGGCGGTGTTGGTCTTGACGGCTACCATCGTCGCCCAATTGCCGCGGTGGAGGGCCAGTGGTTGGACGACATCCTTTACGCTCTCATAGTTGAAGTCGCCGACAACGCCTACGACGTGCATTTTAAAAGTCCCACCAAAGCTCAGTTCCTGTCCAACGGGGTCCTTCAACCCCATCTTCGCAGCCATAGCCTGGTTGATGACGATGGCCGAAGAATCCGTAGCGATATCCGCGCTAAAACTCCTGCCCTGTATCAATTTCATCCCGAATGTCGTGATATAATCGGGGTCGACCCACCAGCTCTGGGCCGACGTACGCTGGTCGATCTTCTCCCTGCCCACTTTCCAGTAAGACATCATATTTCGTTTGCCCCCCGAGACGGGCAGCTCATCGCTAATGGATACCTTTTTGACGCCTTCCAGCTTCAACAGTTCCGTCTTAAAGGTGGCGAGCTTTCTGTTATCCATGGCGCCCGTACCCTGTATCAACATCACCTGGTCTTTGTCATAGCCCATCTTCTTGTTCATGATGAAATGCACCTGCCTGTACACGACGAATGTCGCAATGATGAGGATGACCGAAGTGGTGAACTGGAAGACGACGAGCCCGCTGCGCAGACCACTGTGGCGGCTGCCACGCGCGACCTGGCCTTTGAGCACATCTACCGGTCGGAAACGTGAGAGATAGACCGCCGGATAAAGCCCGGCGAGCAGGCCGACTACTGTTCCCGTAGTGAGCAGGATGGGCAGCAGCCACCATTCGGTCCAGGGGATATCGAGTGCGGTGTTGGTGAGGCGGCGGAACAAGGGCAGTAAGACCCAGGCCATCCCCAGCGCAAGGATAAACGAAAAATAACTAAGCACCAATGATTCCGTCAGGAACTGCAGGACGAGGCCTGAGCGTTGCGAGCCTACGACCTTGCGCAAACCAACCTCTTTTGCCCGGTTGGCGCTCCGGGCCGTGGAGAGGTTGATAAAGTTGATGCAGGCCAATAACAGGATGAAGGCGCCCACGACCCCAAACAACCAGACAAAACGGCTATCCCCATGATGCATGCTATCGTCGTCGGCATAGTTGAGATGGATATCCTTTACCGGCTCAAGGACAAAGGACATGCGTTTGTAGATCTCCTCCGGGTTCTTTGTCCAGCCGGCAAATTCAGCCAGGGAGTATTTTTTGTAGAGCGCCAGTAGTTTGCCCTGGAGTTCAACGGGGTTCGCGCCAGGGCGAAGCAACAAATAGTTATCATAATTTCCGGCCAGCCAGGTCTGTTGTTCCCCCTTCCAGAGTTCATGGCCGGTGAGGGAAAGATAGAAGTCAAACTCGAGATGGGTATGGTCGGGATTTCGAATGACACCGGCTATTTTATAAGGCGTTTTCATGTCATCGTTGAGGTAGAGGACCTTCCCAACGGGATCCTGGTTCGGGAAATATTTGTCGGCCTTGCGTTTGCTGATGACGATGCTGCCGGGTTCGCTGAGGGCATGAGCGCGATCGCCATAGACCATGGAGAAGCCGAACATGTCGAAGACACCCTGGGGTTTTGGTAAGGACACAACATATTTTCATTTGTTGCGTCACTGCATCATTCACTCCTCAAACTATCGATCGGGTTGGCCATAGCCGCCTTCACGGCCTGCACGCTGACCGTAAGCAGCGTGATCAGCAGTGCGGCCACAGCAGTCGCCCCAAAGATCCACCAGCTCATCCCACTCCGGTATTGATAGCTCTCGAGCCAGCGATGCATCCCAAACCAGGACAGCGGCAGGGCGATCAGCAGCGCGATGGATACCAGCCCAATAAAATCCCTGCTTAGCAGGCGACACAAGCTGAAAACACCGGCGCCTAACACCTTGCGCACGCCGATCTCCTTGACGCGCCGCTCGGCCATGAACGATGCCATCCCAAATAACCCTAAACAGCTGATAAATACCGCCAGCCCCGCAAATACACCCGCCAGTTGACCGGTCCGCTGCTCATCCCCAAATTTCTTTGCATAATCCTCATCCACAAAATGGTAGTCAAAGGGCTGATTGGGACTGTATTTCGCAAAGACTGTTTTTATCTTATCCAACGAAGCCCTGGTGTTCGCACCCCGGTTGAGCCGAAAGATGATAAACCGGCGATTCTCCCTTGAAAGGTTGAAGAGGGAAGGCCGCACGGGGGAGTAAGGCGACTCCATCACCATGTTCCTGATAACGCCGATGATATGAAAGGGCACGCTATCCCAGACAATAGTTTTTCCGACGGGGTCTTTCATACCGATAAAACGCACCAACGCTTCATTGATCACGAGGGCCGTCGTGTCGGTGGGAAAATCCGCGCGAAAGTCGCGACCCGCCACGAATTGCCAGCCTACAGTATGACCGTATTGCGCAGAGATGCCCGTGCTTGGGAATTCCGCGGCCTGGTTGGGGTCTTTACCAGCCCAGTTAAAGCCGCCGCTGGTGTTCCAGACGTTGGTGACAGGACCGCCCGCCGTCGCCATGTCTTCGATAACCCCGGCATCCTTTAATTCCGTGCGTACGGCGTCGAAATGCTTGGGGAGCTCATCGGTGATCATATTCAAACTAACCAGACCTGTTTGATTATACCCCATCGGCCGGTCCTTTGCATATTGCACCTGCCGCAACACAACGACGGTGCCGATGATAAAGCAAACACTAATGGTAAACTGTAACACGACCAGGGCCTGCCGCGGGACGGCCGCGAGTCGGCCCGCCTTAAAAGCCCCCTTCAATACTTTGACTGGCCGAAACGAACTAAGATAAAGCGCCGGATAACTGCCCGCAATCAGCCCCGTGATCACAGCAAAGCCAAGACCCAACGCCCAGAAAATGGGGTTGTCCCAGGGAATGGTCATTGCTTTGCCGGCGATCCCATTAAAAGAAGCCAGACTGAGCCCCGCCAACAACAAGGCAAGGCAAAAGGCCAGGAACGTCATAAGCAGCGACTCGACAAAGAACTGCCAGATCAGTTGTCCACGCTTCGACCCGATCGCCTTTCTGATGCCGACTTCTTTTGCACGCCGTTCACTGCGGGCCGTGGAAAGGTTCATGAAATTGATACAGGCCAACAGCAACACAAACACGCCGATGATACCAAACAGCCACACATACTGGATCCTGCCGCCGGTATTCACCCCATCCTTGAATTCACTGCGCAAATACCAGTTATCCATGGGCAGCAGGCCGACCTCGGGATGATAAGCCCGCGACTCCGGTTTGCAGTTGTTATACTTCGCCAACCGGATATGATTGGACACAGCAGCCATATTGGTATTGGGTGCGATCTCCGCGTAAAGCTGCCAGGCGCTAAGCCCCCAGGGATCGTCCATCGTTTTAATCCCGGGTTCGGATTCCAGGTAGGCGGCCCAACTGCCGATAAAACCCAGGTCCTTAAAGGTGCAATTGGCGGGCAGGTCGGCATAAACGCCGGTGACGGTCACGTTGATATTGTTGTCGATCCGGAAAACCTCGCCCATCGGGTCCTTGCTGCCAAAGATGGCGGTGGCCGAAGATTTGCTCAGCAGAACGGTGTTGCCTTCCCTGATCCCCGCGCGGGTACCCTCGATCATGTTCAACGAAAGCATCTCCGGCGCATCGGCTTCCATAAAACAGCCATCGCTCCGCGTTGTTTTTGTGCCCAGGGTCACCAGATGGCTGCCATTCCAGGAAGACATCACCACATACCGGAAATTGTTGCCGTAGTGCGTGCGCAATTCGTTCGCCAGGGGGAAGGGCGTCACCGTATTCGTCCCCTTCTCGCCGTTGACGATACTGGTCTGGTAGACCTGCGCAATGCGCCCGTGGCCAGGTATGCTGGTATTGTAACTGAGCTCACCCCAGATCCAGATGCCGATGAGCAGGGCAACGGCCATACCGATGGACAGACCGGCGATATTGATGGCAGCATGCGCCTTGCCCTTGCGCAGACCGCGAAAAGCCGTTTTCAGGTAGTTCATTAACATGGTATAAAGCAAACCAAGCGCATGCCGGAATTGCATATCTTTGGAAACCATTTTTTTACCCAGCGGGCGCGACCCCGGATTGCCCGATTCCGATACAACCATATGGTCACCATCGAACAACTATACGAGATCTTTTCCCTTCATCCTTCTGTTCAGACCGACACACGTCTGCTCAAGAACGGGGATCTGTTCTTCGCCCTCAAGGGGCCGAATTTCAATGGAAACAGTTTTGCGCCAAAGGCGCTTGAAATGGGTGCGGCCTACGCCGTCATCGACGAGCCACCCGCTGCATCCTATGACCGTGACCGCCTGTTGCTCGTCCCCGACGTATTACAAACCCTCCAGGACCTGGCGCTCCACCATCGCCGGCAGTTCGACATCCCCTTTATCGCCATCACCGGCAGCAATGGCAAGACCACGACAAAAGAGCTCATCCATGCCGTACTGTCCTCGGAATACATCACTTACACTACACGCGGCAACCTCAACAACCACATCGGCGTCCCGCTGACGATCCTGTCCGTTCGCAAAGACGCCGAATTCGCCGTCATCGAAATGGGGGCCAATCACCAAAAGGAGATTGAAAGCTACTGCCGTTATGCACTGCCTACCCATGGCATTATCACCAATATCGGCCGCGCCCATCTGGAAGGATTTGGCGGCCCCGAAGGCGTCAAAAAGGGTAAGGGTGAACTCTATGACCACCTCCGCGACGAAGGCGGAACGGCCTTCGTGTTGCGCGACTCCGCCGACCTTCGACAGATGAGCCGCGGCATCCCCCATATCATTACCTATGGCACGAAGGACGCCGATTTTATCGGCTGCGTCGCGCCCTCAAAAGACAGTTTCCTGAATGTGGAGATCATCCAGGGCGCCACTACCGGCACCATACACACCCAAATGGTCGGCGACTATAACCTGCCCAATGTGCTGGTAGCCGTTACAGTTGGCAAACATTTTGATGTCGGTGATGTTAAGATCAGGAAGGCCATCGAAAAATATACCCCATCCAATAGCCGAAGCCAGCTGATCGAACGCGACGGCAACCATATCATCCTCGACGCCTATAACGCCAATCCGTCTTCCATGCGTGCCGCGATAGAGAATTTTGCCCAGATCCCGGTCGATCATCCCAAAGTGCTGATCCTCGGTGCGATGGCGGAACTCGGGCCGGAGAGCATCAATGAACACCGGGCCATTGTAGACCTGATCGGCAGGTACTCCTGGCAGCAAGTGGCCCTGGTGGGTGGGGATTTCCTGAAAGTCGAGCATCCTTATCTGAGTTTCGCCAATAGTCGCGAAGCAGGGCATTGGCTCCGCGAGGCTGGCCCGAAAAATGCATGGCTACTAATAAAAGGTTCCCGGAGCAGCAAGATGGAAGAAGCCCTGGGAAGCTAACACAAAAAAATTGCGACGATGAACACCAACAGGCTATCCCCGACATTGGCAAAAGCGCTGAACCAGCAGATGACCAATGAAGCGCACAATGCGCAGATCTATCTTTCCTATGCGGCGTGGGCAAGCGAAAAAGGGTATGACGGTATTGCCAACTTCTTATTCCGTCATGAGAATGAAGAGCGCAATCACATGATGAAGTTCCTGGAGTATATCCTGAAAAGAGGGGGTAAGGTCACGGTCACGGCCATTCCCGATCCGGGCCCCGAACCCACCAGCGTGAACAACTGCTTTGAAAAGGTCTTCAAGTCGGAGGTCGAGAATACCGAGAGCATTTATCGCATCGTCGAGATGGCCATGGCGGAAAAAGACTGGGCGACCTGGAATTTCATGCAGTGGTTCGTCAAGGAACAAACGGAAGAAGAGACGCTGGCGATCGACCTGCTGGACAAGATAAAGGTGGCCGGCGGCGAAAAGGCCACGGACAGCGCGCTCTATTCCTTCAACAAGGACCTGGGCTCCACGCCCGATGAGGCCGTTTTAGCCCAGGACGTGACGGTCGAAAACCCGTAGGCGCACCACCGTACCACCGCCCCCCGCTGTGGCCGCCCCATGCAACATTCCCGAGATTGGACTGTCTTTCATGACAGCCAATCTCAACCACATGTTCAAAAACTATGTCAAGATTGCCTTCCGCAACCTCTGGCGTCACCGGGCCTTCTCCGGGATCAACCTGCTGGGGCTTGCCGTCGGCATGTCCTCCTTCCTGCTGATCTTCTCCTATGTCTCCTTCCAGCGGAGCTATGACGCCTTTAACCAAAAGGCGGATCGCATCTTCCGGATCCGCTGCGACACGAAAACGCAAACCGAAGTACTGCCAACCGGTCTGACGGCCGGGCCCACGGGCGCAGCCATAAAAGCCAACTACCCCGAGGTCGAGTTGGAAGCGCGAATTTGCTATATGAGCTTTCTTACCCAGCATGGGGACAAAGTTTTCCAGGAGAAGCGAATCCTCGGCGCCGACTCCACTCTTTTCGCCATCTTTACGCTCCCCCTTCTAAAAGGCGACTCCGCTACCGCGCTGCGCGAACCCAATTCGGCCGTGCTCAGTGAGGCGGGTGCGCAGAAATATTTTGGGTCAGCCGATCCCATGGGTCAAACGCTCATGCTCGAAGGCAAATGGCCCATCAAGGTTACGGGGGTCATGAAGAATATCCCGCCAAATGCGCATTTCCATGGCGATATCCTCATCTCCATGAATACATTTGTCGGACACCTCTTTGGTAACTGGGACCACGATTGGGGTAATTTCAACTGGTTCACCTTTCTGTTGCTCCGGCCCGGCGCCGATGCCCCAAGACTGGAGGCCCGTTTACCCGCGTTCGTGAATGAAAAGACCGCCGACGTCACAAAGGCGACGGGCATGACATATACCCTGCACCTGCAACCATTGAGGAGCATCTACCTGGGTCCTACGCTCGACAACTATGGCTCGGGTGAACCTACGGGCAGCAAAACGAACACCAATATCTTCTCCATCATTGGCGCATTTCTCCTGCTGATCGCCTGCATCAACTTCGTGAACCTGACGACGGCGCGGGCGGCGGAACGCGCGCGCGAAGTAGGCATCCGCAAGGCCATCGGCGCCGTCCGCAGTCAGCTCACCTGGCAGTTCATGGGCGAGAGCATCCTGCTCTGCCTGATCGCGTTCGTGCTCGCCGTCGGCCTCTGCAATGCCCTGCAGCCGCTCTTCACACAACTCCTGGCCACCCATATCCCCCTCCATGCCCTTGGTTACAATAGCTATATCCTGCTGTTATTTGGCATTGCGATCGGCATCGGCGCCGTCGCCGGCATCTACCCCGCACTCGTCATGTCGGGCTTTAATCCGATCGCCGTGCTAAAAGGCCGTTTTGTGTCGACAAAAAAAGGCCTCGCGATGCGGCAGGTGCTGGTCGTTTTTCAGTTCACCATTTCCACGGCGTTGATCATCGGCACCATCGTCGTGTTCAACCAACTCCGGTTCATGCAAAACCAGGACCTCGGCTTTAAGAAGGACCAGGTAGTGGCCATCAGTTATTTTGGGGACAGCGTCGTCCGCGTCAACCAGGAGCGTATCCGCCAGGAATTGTTGTCGATCCCAAATGTGACCGGCGTTTCCTTCTCCTCCAACGTACCCGGTACGGCCCCCGACAACTGGTACCTCCGGATCACCAATCCAAATGGCACGCTGCAGGGCATCAACCTCAACTGGTACGTGGTCGACTTCAATTACTTTAAGGACTACGGCATAAAGATGTTGGCCGGGAGGGGTTTTTCGAACAGTTTCGCCACGGATTCCTCGAAAGCCATCATCGTGAATGAAGCCGCAGCCCGCAGCCTCGGCTACGGCGACCCCGTCAAGGCACTTGGTCAGAAATACTCGATGTGGGGTGTCGACGGCACCATCATCGGCATCGCGAAGGACTTTCATTTTCAGGGCCTCCAGGCCAGTATCCAGCCGCTTGGTTTCCGCATCCTCAACCCGGGATTCTATACCACGATCTCGGTGAAAGTCGCCGGTGATCATATCCAGCAAACGGTGGCGGCCCTGGGCGATCGATGGAAACAGCTCGCACCGACCCGGCCCTTCCAATATTCTTTCGTCGACCAGGACTTCGCAAAACTCTATTCCTCCGAGGACCGGTTCCAGCGCGTGTTCCTGTATTTCGCGCTGTTAGCCATCTTTATCTCCTGTCTCGGACTCCTCGGGCTCGCAGCCTACAGCACGATCCAGCGCACCAAGGAGATCGGCATCCGCAAGGTCCTCGGCGCATCGGTGGCGACGATCGTCGGCCTGCTGTCGCGGGAGTTCCTGCGACTGGTTGTCATTTCGCTGGTGATCGCCTCGCCGATCGCCTGGTTTGCGATGCACAGCTGGCTGGATAATTTTGCTTACCGGACGGCCATCCAGTGGTGGGTCTTCCCGCTCGCGGCGGGCGCGGCCGTACTGATCACATTCATGACCGTCGGCTTTCACTCTATCAAGGCGGCTGTCGCCGACCCCGTGGATAGCCTGCGAACGGAATAACAACCAATCCCCGAACGGTCACCCGCCTTCGCCGCGGAATGGTTATTTTTGCAGGATGGCCCACATCCTGGACAACCCGATTTGGAATGCGTTGATCACCGGCAACGCGGCATTGGCAGAGGGCGAAGGCGAGGTGAAGTGCTTTCCAGCGGACGTGGCCCCCTTCGTGGGACTCAAAGAAATAAACCCCGGCAATCTCGCGCGTTTATACCAGCGCGTGGCCGCGGAACGGGTCGCGGCGATCGTCGCGCCCGCGCCCATCGATATTCCCGATGTATGGAAAGTGCTTCATCGGATCCAAGCGCTTCAAATGATCCACCCCGCAACCCCAGCCAAACCCCATGCGTCCGCGGACAAACCCACGCTCATCCCGCTCACCAACCAGCACATCCCCGCCATGCTGGAACTAACGGCCCTCACCAACCCAGGCCCCTTCTATCAACGCACCATCCTCTTCGGCAGCTATTTTGGCATTGTCGATGACAGCCAACTCGTCGCAATGGCCGGCTTCCGCATGAACCCCGGCGACTTCATCGAGATCAGCGCCGTCTGCACCCGTCCGGGCTATAATGGCCGCGGTTATGCCCGGGCGTTGATCCTGCACCTGGCCGGCCTCATCCACAAGAAAAACAGCACCCCCTTTCTACATGTCCGCAAGGACAACAAAAGGGCGATCGAAGTCTATCACCAATTAGGCTTCACCACCCGCCACGAGATGACGATCAATTTCATCAAAAAGAATGTCCTCGCCGGGAACGAAATGTCCTGATACCGCGATCCAGGCATTATTTCCTCAGCACCACCTGTCCTTTGGCATAAATAATATGCACTTTGCCTTGGACCTGAACGCCCCTGACCTTCGTCAAATACACGGTTTCGGGCCCGCTACGGATCGTCAGTGTCGAAGGCGACAAATAAAAATAGCTCTCGCCCGCAGCGGAATCGGTCAGGGCCTGTTCCAGCGGCAGCAGATCGAAGGGCACCACGTACCGCCGCCGCCGCAGCGTGACCACGATCATGTGGCGGGAAGTGTCGAGTCGGAGGACGGCGGAGTCAAGCGGCAATACATACCGATCCTCATCGCCCGTCCCGAAAGCCTGATCACTGACCGAGAAATCGGGCAGCACAAAACCGGTACTGTCCACCTGGATGGCCCGCTTGTCTCCATTCGCATTACATTCGATCTGCTGATCGGCCGCTGTCATTACTGTTTCATATTTTGAAGCGTAGGCGATGTGCATCAGGCCGAGCAAGACCGTCGTTCGTCGCACACCGCCATAGTATTCCCTATCGAGCAGGGAATCATGACGCATCAGGGAATCGAGGTCGTTCCTGAACCAGGGCTGGAACACCCGGTAACCGTGCATGTCTATCAGATAGTCGGTGATCGAGCTGATGGCCTTGCGGTCCTCTAGCGGCGGGTCTGCTTTTGCCGGTTGCACCTTCCCGCCGGCGAAGAGCCCGTCTTTTTCAAGGATCTCCCGCAGCCGTCCCCGCTGCGCGGCAAGCGATACGGCGGGGGCGCTCCATGGCCCCCAAAGCGACAAGAGGGCCAGCAGACAAAGCGAAGCCGGTATGACGCGGATATCCTTGCGCGCCGAAAACACAAAATAGCAGGCCATGGCCGCCAGCCAGATGCCGAGCACCAGAACGTAATACCGAAGTTCCGTAATACCGTGCGACTCTATGCGCTTCCAGATGGCGATCCAAAGCAGCACGACGAGCGGGAACAGTGCCAGGTAGAAGAACCGGGAATAGGAATTTATCCAAAGGTTGGCGGATTCCTTGCGGAGCGGATAGATCAGCAGCAGGGCAAAGATGCCTGCGACCGCGAACCCCAGGACGAGCCAGGAGACCCAGCCCGAAGGCCAGTGGGCGGTAAAGATGATCTTGAAAAGATAGGCATAGAGGATCGCCAGGTAGATCGTAACGAGAGGAAGCAACACGAACTGCGTGAACACCTTTAATCCCCTGGGATAGTCGTCGATCGACTCGGGTCGGGCAAAGACCCGGGGAAAACCTGCCAGGAAAAAGATCGTGGAGAAAATACCGGCCAGGAACCACCAGACATCCTCATAAACCCTGTTGTGGACCTCCACACCGAACAGGTGCTCGATCGCCAGCAGGGCCAGCGTCGCACCCAGGTAAAGTGTCAGGGTGTACAGGACCGTCTGCAACGCCCGGAGAAAAAGTTTCCGGTTATAGTCCCAGAAGCCATTGGGGCCCGATGCGGGTTGCGCATAGGGGATCACGGCGATCAGCCAGTGTAAAGCCAGGCCCAGGACCAAAATGTAGATAAAGCGCGGACCGGACAACTCCGGCTGCGTAAAATAAAAGACCAGGCCGAGGACCAACGCCAGCAACAGAAGCGCCACGCGGCCGGTCCGCCGCAGGTCCCGCGATTCGGCAAAGACGGTAGCCACCATCGTAAGCAGCATGCTGATATAGCAACCGGCAATCTTCTGCCAAAGACCCTGGTGCCATACAAAACCGTAATCAAGCCCGGAGGTCTGCATCAACAACCAGGTTCCGACTGCGGCAAGTGCGATCGTCAGCGGCCAGCGGCGCAGGGTTTTGAGCAGCTCAGCACCAACGGTGGTGATTGAAGGAAATTTCATATATTTTGGAAAAATTGTTTGTTATGGAGAAACGCCGCAGGATGAATATACAACGTTTGTTGATCGGCTTTATGATCCCTGGCCTCCTGTTAATCCTGGCCTTTTCTCACAAGCCGCTCACCTGGGTGGCGATCGGCGATAGCATCACCTATCTGAACGAGCACAAAGACGAGACCGGCAACCGGCTGACCAGCGGCTACCTGAGCGACGTCACGGCAAAGCTCCCCAACGTAAAATACATGAACCGGGGCCACAACGGCTGGACAACGACCCGGTTCGCAGACTCCATCAACCGGCTCGATATCCCCGTCGGGGACGTCTATACCGTATTCCTCGGCACCAACGACTGGTGGGGCGGCCATCGCATCGGCCACTGGTCCGACTACGACCAGGCCACGGGCGACAGCACGATCTATGGCTGTTTCCGCATCCTGATTACCAAACTGCACAGCCTCAATCCCACCGCACCCGTCATCCTCATCACCCCGATGCCCCGGGCGGATTTCGTGTACATCAACGGCGCGACCAACAATGCCTATGGTTCCTACAAAGAGAAAGCCGGCCAGACCCTCGAACAGGTCGCCGCAGCCATCATCGATATCGGCCATCACGAAAATTTAAAAGTCATCGACCTCTACCACGAAAAACGCCTCGCCATCCCGCGGCTGGTCCATTTCAAAAGGCTCAGAGACCCGGAAGCAGCCGGCACCTACAAAGATTACCCCTACCCCGATTACACGACGATCCCCTTCGATCCCGTAAAGGATGATTATCCCTATCCGCCAGAAGCGGTAGAGATGACCTATGACGGCTTGCATCCCTCCGACAAAGGTTGCGCCGTCATAGCCAAAAAGATCATTCGATTGATGAAACGCCTTTGATGTGCCCGGGAATCGGCCTTCAAGGTTTTGCGCGTCTACAAGGCGGCGTTCAGCAGATGCCGTCTCCGGGGCTCCACTACTGCGGCAGCCATGGTCCGGTGCACGCTGTCGACAATATGCGAGAAGGAAAAGAATTGTATAAGGGCGCTGGCGCAATTACCCATCTCCGCGAGATGTTCGGGGTCTTCTTTCAGGTGTCGGAGAAAGGCGGTGCATTTCTCAACTTCATTCAATCCGAAGGTCATACCAGTCTTGTTCTCAAGCACCAGGTCTACAGCACAGCCGACCTGATCCGAGGCCATTACAGGAACGCCACAGGCCATCGCCTCATTGATACCCATTCCCCAGGTCTCGCTGAGCGAAGGCATGATGTAGACGTCGCCGATCCTATATACAGAAGGCATGACGCTCTGGTTCTGAAAATCGACAAACAGAATATTAGGAGTTTCTGTGGCTAAGTCCCTGACCTCATCCCTTAATACCCCATCTCCCACCATTACGAAACTGATAGGCAGATCCCGGGTGGCCTTGGCCAGATCGACGAGGAAGGCAGGGTTCTTTACTTTGATCATTTTACCGGCAAAGAGCACGGTCAGGTTGCCGGCCGGAATGCCCAGGTCCTTTTTCCACTGCTCTGCCTGCTTTTTGTAGACTTCGTCGGGTTGGGAGAACCTGTCGAGATCGATGGCCTGGGGCGAAAAGACCAGCTGCTCGCGCCGGACCCCATGACGCAGGAAATAGGATTTGTTATTGGCGCCCACATAAAAAACGTAGTCGATATGGCGGTATACCCAGGTCAGGAAGAGACGGCGGGCCAATTTTCTCCAACCCGTCTTCTCATGCAGCAATACGCTATCGCCACGGAAGTAGATCGGTACCCGCCGATTAAAATGACGCATGACCTTTAAATGGCTATGATAATTCCAGCCGATCACCAGCACCTGATCGGGATCCCAGTCCTCGATCTTCCTGATCAGGGAGGGGTTGACAATACCCATGAACCGTTCCAGACCGGGTTTTTTGGCGGTATTGGGCACGAACTCATAGTCATACCCGTCCAAAAGCGGGATATCCCATTTTATGTCTTTGCCGAATCCGCTGTCGTAGACATTACCGCTGCTGGATTGCTCGTAGGTGTAGAACACCTTTATGGTGATGTCTCTTTGCGCCAGGCGCGTGATCCAGGGCACATTGTATTGAACGGGATGGGTAGTGACTATGGCCAGCTTTTTCATGATTGGAGTTCGGCTATTGATGGACTAAGGTGTAGAGGTTGACGGAGGATAGGTTCTAATTGCCACTGAAGCGGCTGCCTGTTGTAATCCACCAACGTTCCTTCGTCATTGAAGAGGGGGTGGACCATGATCTCGATCTTTTTGCCCGCCGGCCATCCGGCCCTGGAATGAAAAACCATGTCTCCGATGTCGCCAAACAGATCGGTATTGCTCAGCCCGGCATCGCGCCCCAACTGCCACCGGTTAAAGATCGTCTTATACAGGCGCTTAAGGTAGTTGGGCTGACGGCCCATATTCCGCGTCAGCCGGATGCGCGGGACGCGAAACTCTTTCGCCAGACGGCGTACCAGCGGCGCCACGGCCCACTCGGTGTGGATATGGTGATGCGAATCAAGGTGGATAGGCTGGATCCCTGCCTCGACAACTTTTTGCAATTGCATCCTTAACTCCTCGTAGGCCGCCTCTTTTGTGGCCTTTGCGAGGCGGAAAAGCGGCCGTTCCCTTTTGAAAGTAAAAAATCCATCCGCACCGCAAAAGATCTGACAATGTTGTATGGGCTCAGACAATGGTCTGCCTTCCGTGAGATTGAGGTGAACGCCAACCCTTCCCCTGAGATCGCTCCGTTCGCGAACGAGACCAGCCGCATGATCGAATCCCGGCATGTTGGCCATGATCGACGTGCTGGTCACCAATCCCCGCTCTACTCCGGAAAGGATCGCCCTGTTGACGGTACTGCTCATGCCGAAATCATCGGCGTTTATGATCACCATGGACAGAGTCATAATTACGGCTTAGCTTTCGAAGTTGGCGTCAACAAATATACTTGCATTATTAACATCAAAATAACGTCCTATTATGGGAACTATTATTAAGCCGGGATTAAAAATTACTAGAAAACACTTATTACTCACCAAATAGAACCCCGGGGTCCCCTTTTCTTAACAGGTCATTTTCAGGGAAGTAGGGCTTTTGTAGGAATAGACGCCATTGGGATGACAAAGATAGACATTAGTCAATTTGTCTCCCAACAATAAGAGTAAATAGTGCGTGCAAATCGGATTAAAATTCAAATTCATCATCCGGCATTCCGATAGGGGCGCCGGGGGGCATCTCCAGGGCCGGCTGGGGTATGAACTTGTCGGGGTCTTTGCTGAATTCTCCTATCTGATTGAGGCCAAAATAGAGGGCGCCCTTCCACTTGCCCTGCGCCCCGACGACTTGCAAACCCATCCAGACACTCAGATCGGTGATGGTCAGCATGGCTTCGCCGCGAACATTCTCCCCGTTTTTGGGGTCGGCGGCCAGGGCCAGCAGTCTTTTCAGGGTCAGATTGTCCACCAGGATCTGCAGCTCTCCTTTATATCCGGGTTGCAGGGGTGCCTTCCAGGTCCGGGCAACCAGGGAATCCAATACAGGCAGCAGACCCGGCTGGTGTTCGTCTCTCGCCTGGTATTCGATCAATCGCGCCGCGCGTTCCGGGTTCAGCAGGTAGGACAGGGTGTTGTCGGCGGCTGCCTCGGCGGCGGCTATAGGGTCAAACGTCGGCCCGGTATGACCACGAAAGATCTCTATCGTCTCCGGGTAGCCCGTGGGGCGGGGCGGGATCTTTTGGATCAGCGCCTCCGGCAGGGCCAGCGCCTCAGGGGTGATCGTCTTCGCAAGCGCATCGAAAGCACGCCACTGCTCCGCCGGGTCCACCATCTTCGTAGGTTCCTGGCCGTCATTCTTGAGCGCATGGGTAAAGTACAAGCCGCCAAGCGACTTGGCAGCAGCTTCCACCTGGTAACGATGCAACAAGTAGATGGGTACCAGCACCTCTTCCAGCGTAGCCATGGGGGCGTCCTTCCGGATCGCCTTCTCGGAGAAATTGTCCAGCAGCCGGCCGCGGATGGTCATCAGCTTGGTGAGCTGATCGATGGGGTTCTCCCCATCATCCCATTGGTTGGACAAGGGATGGGCCATGCCACCCACGTCCGGAATATATTTGTAGCCTTCTTTGAGCGTCTCCTTCATGATCTTATCGAGGGCGGCATCTTCGTCGGTGCCCTTGGGGAAGTCGGAATAACCCCAGATGATGGCGCGTTTATCCCACCCGCCGATGCCCCGCCCATAGACGGCCGACAGATCAATGGACCCATCCGCCGCCATGCTAAACCGTGGAAACGGATAGTCCATTACCGAGGCCCTGTCCCTGACGCTTGCCTCAAAGTTATGCGTCAGCCCCAGCGTATGACCGATCTCGTGAGCCGACAACTGCCGGATGCGAGCCAACGCCATCTCCTCCATCCGCTTATCGACGGGTTTCCCGTCCGAATAGGGCTGCAACAACCCCTCCGCAATAAGATAATCCTCCCGATGCCTGTCCGACCCCAAGGTCACGACGCCCTTGATGATCTCGCCCGTACGTGGGTCCACATAGCCCATCCCATAGGAGAACGCCCGTTGTGGATTGCCGCTGCGATCGAGCCAGTTCACCATATTATAACGGATATCCATAGGGTCGGCGCCTTCCGGCAGCTCCTTAACCTGGAAGGCATTTTTGAACCCCGCCGCCTCGAAGGCCTGGTTCCACCACGAGCCGCCTTCTATCAATGCCTTGAGGATGACGGGTGGTGCTCCCCTGTCAATATAGTACACAATGGGTTCCACCGGTTCGCTAATGGCCGCACTTGGGTCCTTCTTGATGAGGCGGTGCCGCTCGATAAAGCGTTTGACCAGCGGCTCGCTCATCGGGGCCGAGAAGTCATAATACCTGAAGTCGTTAAAACCCGAGCGGGGATCGAACTTCCGGGGGGTATAGCCGCTGTCGGGCAATTGCACAAACGCCTGATGCATCCGCACGGTGACGGCCGTTGGATCGGGGGCGATGCCGCCCCCGCGGCGAAACCCATTATTCGCCGTGGCGCCCCCGGTGAAAGTGACCAGCGCCTCGAATTCGCTGTTCCTGGGGAAATTCTTCGTATTGTCCACATACACCGCGCTGCGGCTCTCGTCGAGGTGATACCCTCCACCCGCCGCGCCACCGCTACGATTGTTCGCCCCTGCGGCAAAGGAACTGCCCGGGTTGCCCCGGCCCGAACCAATGGTCTCGCCGATATGCAGGGCATCTCGTACGATGAAGGGGGTGAGATCGATCAGTGCCTTGTCGCCTTCCAGCGCCAGAGGCGCGAATCCAAACAACACGGACTGGGAGAAAGCATCGGCCACATCCTTTTGTTCATCGGCGCTGCCATGTACGGCGCGGTGTTCATCGTCGGGTTGTACCAGGAAGACCTTAGGGCCGAGCTTGATGAATTTCACGAGGACGGCATTGCCCTGGCCACGTTCCGCTCCGCCATTGCCGATGCCCTCGGGGAGGGTGCTGAAGTAGAGGAAGTCCTCGCCCCAACGGTCGATCTCCAGGAGTACTTTACCCGTTTTCTCGTCGTAGTAGAAGGGGTAGAAGCCTTCGAGTTTTTTTAAATTCTGGGTGAGAGAGGAGATGCTGGCTGCCGGATGAGTTTCGCCTTTGCCGCCTGTTTCGGGGCGCTGGGCCATACCGGTGAGTTGCAGGGCCGCCGACAGGCCGGCCAGTAGAACGAGTCGTTTTTTCATGTGCAGTAGAATTGATGCGCATGACAAATTAACGAAAACCCAACCCGTGACCGAAAATTAATGATGAACGGAGGAATACCTGGCAATGCTATCCGCCTTGCGGTAGTCCGACTGGTCGCACCAGCAGGGGCAGGAGGATGACGGTCTCAACCCCGGCGCGGCAGCAAGGGCCGCCTTCGCATCCGGCTCGGCTCCGGTAGTAGCACGGCGTGTGGCCCCCGCGGCCACGGTTGCCGCACTATCCGCCGCCTGGACATTGGCCCTGTCCGTAGGCAACTCCTCGATAGCGCGTTGTATCGCCGCCTGGGTCTTGACAACCGGGTTCGGGGATATGCGCTGATGGGGTGAAGTGATAAAGGTCGTCTTAGCAAACAAGCTCTCATCACCCGACCCGTCCAGAACCAGGATATGCGCCAGGACATGCTGCGGCAGCGGCACCTTCTCCCCTTCCACCACCGTCAATACCCGAAGCGAAGGTATCGCCAGGAACACATCGCTCTTGCTGCGATAGTCCCCTTCCACCAGGAGATTGCTTTCCTCCACACCGGGCACATTCTTCAGGAAGACGCCCAGACTGTACCACCCGAAACTGTTGATGGAAAAACTATACAAGGAAGACGCCACCAAACGGGCATCGGCCATCATCTGGGAGGTGTCTGCCGTCACCAGGTCACTTCCGCCCCTTACCCGGTAATGCGGACGGCCGCAATCCGGGTCGTTCCTGAGACAGCTGTCATAGTTGCGTTTGATATCCGGCACCGCATTGCTGTCAATGGATTGGCTCGCACTGGTTATGTACGAAAAAACGCCCTCGAGATCCGAGTCGCTCAGGTTGGGAAATGGATTCATGGGCGTCTTATCGTACCGGTTGAACAGAAAGCAGGTATAGGCATCTCCGCGCCAAAGCATGCGGGCATTGTTGCGGGTAAAGTCGATCAGCCATTGCTTGTTCCTGCGCTGGGTTATCCACGCCAGCGGCGGTCCGACACTTGGACCCTGAAGGCTATGACAGGAAGCGCAACTGGCCTGGAAGATCTTGCTGCCGACATTCAGGAGCCGCATAGTCGGGTTGTCATCGAGTGGCCGCGGGTCGACCCAGTTGACGGCGCCGCTATCGTCGATCTGTCCTTTGAAGGCCATCATGCCCTGCTGAAAATTCTGCGCCGGGACCGCCACACCCAGCGGTTTGCGCATCGTAACGGTCCGCCCCGGGGCCGCTTCTATCATTAGCATACCGCCGCTGCTGAGGGGCTGGCCCTCGCTGGCCGTCAGCAATCGTCCGCTGATGATCGCCTCGATGGTATTGGCCTCCTTTACCTCCAGCCGGACGCTGTCCGCGCCGCCGGCATCCAGCGCATTGGCCGGGACACTTATCCTGGTTCCGTCAGGCGTCACCAATACGGTATCCTTTGTAGGATCGATGGAAAAAAATGCAGATGGCAACTTGTCGCCATTGGCGAGGCGGTTGGCAGTTTGGGGTCTGTTGCAGGAGAAAATGGCGACAAGCAACAGCAGTTTGGCTAATGCATCGATACGCATGAGTACGAAGATACTATTCCGTTCTCAAACCAAAGCCGCGAAGCGGCTATTCGCTACGCAAAGATTTTACAGGGTTTGCCCTCGCGGCCTTTAAAGATTGAAACCCCACGGTCCCCAGCGCGATGAACAAAGCCAAAGCCCCGGCAACAGCAAAAACCCACCATTCCAGCCCTATCCGAAAGGCAAAACCGCGCAGCCATTTGTCCATGGCCCAGGCTGCCACAGGGAAGGCGATCAATGTCGCAAGCGCCACCGGCGCCAGGAATTCCCGCGCCAGGAGACCCACGATCCCCCGCACGCTGGCGCCCAAAACCTTCCGCACCCCGATCTCCTTGATCCGCCGCTGCGTGGTATAGGCCGAAAGCCCGAACAAGCCCAGACAGGAAATAAAGATCGCCAGTACCGAGAACACATTGAACAGCTTCCCCATTTCCACCTCCGAAGTATATAAGGCCTCCAGGTCTTTGTCCACAAACCCATAGTCAAAAACATCCTGAGGATAGGCCAGGGCAAACTGTTTCTTCAACGTCGCTATCACATTAGCCGTCGCACCCGGCGCCGTCTTCACCACGACATATTCATTGCCCCGCCAGTAATGATCGAGCATCACCAGCGGTTCGACGGTGAATTGTACCGGTTTGAAATTGAAATCCTTTACCACCCCAACCACCGGGTACGGCCGGTCATTGAACCGGATCGTCTTGCCCACCGCCGTGGCCGGGGTCATATGCATCAGCTTTAACGCGGCCTCATTGAGGACCACGGCGCTGTCATCGCTGCCATATGCCTTGGAAAAAAACCGACCCGCGAGCAGGTGCATGCCAAAAACATCCAGGGTATGCTCATCCACACTCATCAAGGGAACTATATTATATTCCTTGGGATCCTCCCCTGGCCATTTGACATCGGGATCGCCCGAGACCAGGTAGGTAGGCAGATCGCCCATCACCGAATGCGACAGGACACCGGGGTCGCCCGCCACGCCGGCATCGATCCGTTTGGCCCCTTGTTGCATGCCTTCCAGGCCGCCCGTCTGTGGAATGCTCACATAGATCAGGTTGCTCTTGTCAAAACCCATATCCCGGTCGCGAATGAACGCCAACTGCCGGTACACCACCAGCGTGCCTACAATGAGGACGATGGCGATGGCGAATTGGAAGACGACGAGACCGTTGCGGAAATAAGCCTTTCCGCCCTGGAATACCTTCAAGCCCTTTAGCACCTTCACCGGCTGAAAAGCCGACAACGCCAGCGCCGGATAGCTACCCGAAATAAGACCCGCAACAACGGCGATCCCCAATAACAACAGCATACGGCTGCCGCCCAGCACCCCGATGGTAAAAGTCTTACCGGTCAGCTGATCGAATAACGGCATCAACAGGACCACCAGCAACAGACCAAGACCCAGGGCCACCAAGGCCAGGAATACCGCTTCCCCAAGGAATTGCCCGATCAGCTGACCCCGTGAAGCGCCCACGGTCTTGCGCAGCCCGACCTCTTTGGCGCGCCGCCCCGATAAGGCCGTACTTAAGTTCATGAAATTGATACACGCGATCACAAGGATAAAGATCGCGACCAGGGAGAAAATCCGCACATCCTGCAGACTGCCGCCGCCGGAGACATCCGCCATGTAGTGCTCACCAAGATGCATCTCCGTCAACCGCTGCAGCTTGAATTGAGGGCTGAACTCCGACCGCCCGTTCTGTTTGTAGGCTTTATCCATGGACCGCTCTAATTGCGCCACCGCCGCGGGGCTGCCCGCCGCTGAATGATCCAAACGCAGATAACTATAGTAAGTAAAATTATTCCAGGCGCTGGTCTCCCGTTCCGTAATGAAGGTGAATGGAAACAGGAAGTCGAATTGGATATGGCTGTTGGCCGGCAGGTCTTTCAAAACACCCGCCACGACAAAATCCATTTGGCCCCGAAAACTCATTCGCTCACCCATCGGGTCCTTGTCCCCGAAATAACGTTTCGCCGTACTTTCCGTTATGAGCAGTTGGTCTTTGGATTGAAAGATGTGCCGCGCATCCCCTTTCACCAACGGGAAATTGAACAGCTGCTGGAAGTTACTGTCCGCAAACCAGATCCGCTTTTCCACGAAACGCTTGTCGCCATGTACTATCATCTGCGGATCTGCGTGACAAAATCGTACTTCCTGTTTCACCACCGGCAGTGTCCGTTGCAGGAAAGGTGCCATGCCGATCGGCGACGTTGCCGCATGCAAGGAGCCGTCTATCACCGTGACGCGAAAGATGTCATCAGGCTGCGGATTGGCGCGGTCATAACTCAACTCATCCTGTACCCATAAGAAGATAAAGATGCTGCCGCAAAGCCCGGTGGCAAGACCGAGGATATTCAAGGCGCTGAAAAGCCTGTTGCGGGTCAATTGGCGAATCGCCGTTGTCAGGTAGTTCTTTAACATGCTTTAACACTTCAATCGGGATGCCATTTTGCACATCATTGACAACCAGCACCCTATCCGCCTCTCCCCGTGTCCGCTGTCCGTTTTTGTTACAGCATTTGTTCGCTTCCGGTTATCCCGTTGTTAACCGGTGATAACGGGTTAAACTACACCGGCCCCAGCCGCTCTTACATATGAACTTAAAATTTACAAACATGAAAACGCTCAATTCAACCACCGATCACTTCCAAATTTAAATTTGTAAAGCTGCTGGTCATCGGTCTTATCGTAGCAGCAGGGTTCAGCTCCTGCGTAGTGTACGCCCACCCTGCTCACCCTTACTACTGGCACCACTATTAAGAGTTTTCCTTAGCGGGTAGATATACTACCCGCTCTTTTTTTTCGTTATCCTATCTCCAACACGGCATCCATGAAAAAAACCATCATCCCCTGCCTCTGGCGCTGTTTTCTCGCCATGGGCCTGGCTACCTGTACGCAACGCCACTACACGCCGGCCCAGCCAACGCCGCGACACGTCGTCTTAAAAGTCGAAAAATGTGTGCATCTTGCATAATACATGACGCACAGCTTTTCCAACTTTTGCCTATCGGCCCTTCTTTGTCTGTTCACAACATCACAACTCACCGCCCAGCGCGTCTCGATCCCGCTCGGTGGCAATGCCTGGGGCAATGTGCGGGCGGACGGGTCGCGGGCGCCCATTGACAGCAATGGCATAACCGGCTGGAGCGACGTATCCGCCTCTTATACCATCTGGTTCCGCGTCTCACGGCCAGGGCCCATCGACCTCTCATTCGTAGCCGCGGTGCCCGGCGGCAGCAGCAGCATCGGCGTTTCCATCTCCGGTGTCCGGCATGTCCTTGACTGGCGGGGTAAGGGCATGATGGCGCGTGCCGCCGGTCGCTGGGAGATCGTCGATACAGGCTACCAGGCCGTCGACATCCGCGGCCTCGGCAAGAGCGGGCCGGTGTTTGCCAATATTCGCAGTCTGGAAGTTGGCGTGCCCGGCGCCCCGGCTGTCAGCCTCCCTGGCGCCCCATCGGGGAGCCCCGGCAACCCGGCCCTGGCCTTCGTTCCCAACAACGAAGGCAATTTCTTTTATTGGGGCCGCCGCGGCCCCTCGGTGCATCTGCTCTATCCCTTTTCCGGCCCCGCGCCGGTCGAATGGTTTTACAACGAAGTGACGGTGCCGCCGGGACAGGATCCCATTGGCTCCTATTTCATGGCCGATGGATTCAGCGAAGGATATTTCGGCATGCAGGTCAACAGTCCGACCGAACGGCGTATCCTCTTTTCTGTTTGGAGCCCGTTTTCGACCGACGATCCGAAGGCCATCCCCGACAACCTGAAGATCGTGCTCGTCCGCAAGGGCGACAGCGTACATGCGGGCGTCTTCGGCGACGAGGGCTCCGGGGGGCAAAGCTACCTCGTTTATCCCTGGGCAGCCGGCAATACTTATCGTTTTCTATTGCAAGCTGCCCCCCAAACGTCTAACCATACCCGTTTCACCGCCTGGTTCAACGCGCCCGAAACCGGGCACTGGCAGCTGATCGCCTCCTGGGACCGGCCCACTACCCACACCTGGCTGACTCACCTGCACTCCTTCCTGGAAAATTTCGAACCCGAATCCGGTGACCAGACCAGACTCGGAGAATTCGGCAATCAATGGGTTGGCGATTCCGCCAGTCATTGGACGCCGCTAACCCACGCCATCTTCACCGCCGACAATACGGCCCAAAAAGGCTACAGACTCGACTATGCAGGCGGCGTTCACGGTGAAGCTTTCTTTCTGCGCAACGGTGGCTTTTTCAATACCTCGACCCCGATCTACTCCCCGCTCACCAGACCCATGCCCCGTGACATGCGCCCCCCCGTCGACGTTGCGGAATTGCCCTGACACTATGTGCTTTGTACTATTTTTTCTATCTTGGAGCACGCTTAACCCCCAATATGAAAAAAGCCTTTATCCCCATCCTGACCCTGTGCATAGCATGCCTGACCGGCTGCCACAGAGACCATGTCAATCCCCCGACGCCACCCATCGAAGGCGTCATCAAGCTTAATCTCATCTCTTCGGAACCCTATTGGCCCGACTCCGCAAGAACCAATATCGAGCTGATCATCAGCGAACCCGGCGGCAAGGTATTACTGGACACCATCACTCCGGCAAATACCCATATCACGGCGTCCCTTATCACCAACGCCATTACCGTAAATGTCACCAATATCTATTATAACACCCTTAAGAAGGTCTACACCGCCCAAACATACCTGGGCGTAAACCCTTCCGGTTGGGCCGGCGACTATAGTCTCAGTTATTACAACCCGTTTGGCCCCCAACCGCAAGTCCTGACCCCTGACTCGCTTACCTTTACGAATATTCCCAGTCAGAGGTTTCTCCTCTTTTCTCAAAACGCGTTCACAGGGGACAGTCAAAATATAGCGACCCCAAATACCGCGATAGAAGAATATTCGATGGTGCCGGGAAATTATGCCTATTTGCTTTGCCCGACCACGGGACAGTATAAAATGATCGTTCCCAATCAAAGCAACGAAACCGTCGATTGTTCGACTATGGACCAGGTCGCAACAGGAACCTTCAACCCATCGTCCTATTTTACGCACTATTTCACGGCCATATATGGCTACCCCGACTCCACCAACCAAAACAGCCAGATCTGGCTATATATAAATGACGGCGCAACTGACAGCGCACTCGTAAACACCCTCCCTCAGTTAGCGTATCCCAAAAAAAATATTCAGAAATATGCGGTTACTGCCGCCTTCAGTCATGGGATCTACGAGCTTGCCCAATGGTATGCCTGCAGCGATACGATCAATACGAATATCACCTATCCCGATCCCAGCTCCTATTCGCTCACCGCAAACCAGAATACGCAATTCGCGGTGACCTGGAATGCCTCGAAACCCACTTATTATACCACCTATTGGGGAGATGCTACTGTTTCGTGGACTGTATATGCTTCGCCGGATTCCACGACACTCAATCCCGTGGGTGTGCTGACGGCACAGAAGTCCAAAATGCTTCAGGGCCAGGATCTGACCCAACTTACCTTCGGCGAATTCACCTTCGAGACCGTCAATGGTTACAACTATGCCGGCTATCTCGGGCTCCTCAACGATTCGACACAGCTCTGGAAAACGTTCGCCTCCGGCGGCGTCGCCTATTATAAACATTTCTAGGCAGGCCACCCGGGACTTTTCCTAGATTGCACCATGCCCGCCCTGCTACGATACCTGACCCTTTTTCTTGTGACTGCCCGTCTCGCCACGACACAGCAAGCCACCGCGCAAACCTTCCGCGCCGATACCCTCGTCATGCACTTCGCCTTCAACCGCAGTGACATCCGCCCGGCCGACAGCGCAGCCGTCACCGGCTATTTCCAGGACACGGCACATGCCGCAATGGACTCGGTGCATATCATCGCCTATACAGATACCACAGGCAGCGAACACTACAACGCGCGCCTGTCCCAACGCAGGGCACTCTCCGTTGTCGCACTTGCCGGCGGGTATGTACCGGCTGCCTGCCTGCGATCGCTCGCCCAGGTAGAAGCCCGCGGCGAAGCCGACCCGCTGCCGGGTGATGACAGCCTGAGCAGGCGGGCCCTGCTGATCGTTTATTACCAGGTCAAACCCGCCCACATCATCCACGTCGATACCCCGCAGCACATAAAAGCTCCGGGCGAACCCGACACCGTCATCACCCTCAACCACATCAATTTTATCGCCAACAAAGCAGAGCTCACCGAAGCAGCGCTGGACGCCATGCCCTCAAATGTCTCCTATCTCCTTGCCTTCCGCAATCGCTATCTGGAGATCGACGGATTCTGTAACCAACCCGGTCCACCGCTCGCAAAGACCGACCCGCTTTTCATCCTCTCCGTCAACCGCGCCAAATACATTTACAACTACCTGATCACGCAAGGCTTTGACTCCACCCATCTCTGGTACAAGGGCCTCGGCAATGCCAGCCCCGTGAATGCACATCCCACTACTACCCACGAGATGGACCAGAACATGCGGGTCGAGATAAAAGTCTTCAGCGACCCGCCAAAACCGTCAACTGCTCAATGAGCCTTGCCCATCCACAAGAAATATGTTAAATTAAGGCTACAACTACCGGCCATGCTCAAAAACCTTGTCAAGACCGCCTGGAGATCCCTCCTGCGCAATAAGGCCTTTTCATTCATTAACTTACTCGGCCTCGTGCTGGGGATGGGCTGCAGCCTGCTCATTTTCCTCTGGGTACAGGACGAGCGGAGCATGGACGCCTTCCACACCAAATCGGCGGATATCTACGGAGTCTATGAGCGGGTTTTCTCCGAAGGAAAGGTGGAAGCCGCGCACTGGACGCCGGGTCTGCTGGCGACCGAACTGAAACGCCGCGTGCCGGAGGTCCAATATGCCAGCAGCTTCGACCCCAACCAGTCCGCGACGTTCGAAGTGGGCGAAAAGATCATCACGATGCAGGGCGCCGCCGCCGATTCCGACTTCCTGAAAATCTTCAGCTATCCGATCCTGGAGGGCACGGCCGCCACCGCACTGGACAGCCGGGATAAGATCGCCATCTCCCGAAAAATGGCCGACGAATTCTTTGGAAGCCCTGCCGCAGCCATCAACAAGACCGTCCGTTACGACAATGCCAACCTGTTCAGGGTCGGCGCAGTCTTCGAAGACCCCGGCGCCAATAGTTCCGACAAATTCGATTACCTGCTCAATTGGCCATTCCACCTCGATACGGTAGGCTGGCTAAAAGAATGGATCTACCGCAGCCCCAAGGCATTCGTACTGCTGAAGCCAACAGCCAACCCAGCCGCGGTGGAAAAGAAGATCACGCATTTCCTGGACACTTACCTGACCACAAGAGAGGGTGCGGGATTTCACCTCGAGCTGGGGCTGCAGCGATTCGAGGACATGTACCTTCACGGAACCTTCAAGAATGGCTACCCCGAAGGCGGGCGCATCCAATATGTACGGCTCTTTACCATCGTGGCAGTCTTCATCCTGCTCATCGCGTGTATAAATTTCATGAACCTGAGCACGGCGCGCTCGGTGAAAAGAGCCAGAGAAGTAGGCATCCGCAAAACCATTGGCGCCGGCCGGTTCGGACTCATCGCACAGTTCATCGGCGAGGCCATTCTGCTGGTCTCACTCGCGGCGATCGTCTCGCTTGCCCTGGTCTGGCTGGTGCTTCCCGTCTTCAACCAGATCACCGGCAAGGAAATAACCCTGCCGCTCTCCCGGGGCGCCTTCTGGGGCGTAGTAAGCGCATTGGTATTGTTGACCAGTCTTTTCGCGGGCAGCTATCCGGCACTTTTTCTTTCGTCGCTAAGACCGGTGAAGGTACTCAAGGGCACTTTGAAATTCAGCGCCGCCGCCTTCTGGCTGAGAAAAGGGCTGGTCATCTTCCAATTCGCACTTTCGATCCTCCTTATCATCGGCATGATGGTCATATCCCGGCAGGTGACCTTCCTCCAAACGGTCAACCTTGGCTTCGACCGCGAGAACTTACTGTATACGCCCCTTCAAGGCGACCTGTATCAGAAATTCGCGGCCTTTAAGGCTGAACTCTCGGGCATGCCGGGGATCAAGGCCGTGGCACGTACCGATCAACCGCCGCAGCGAACCGGTGCGCATGCCTACGATATGGAGTGGGAAGGAAAAGACCCAACCGTGCGCACGGTGGTCATCCATGTCACCGTCGGTTATGATTTTGCAAAGATGCTCAACCTGCAATTCCTGGCAGGCCGGGATTTCTCCCCCGCTTTTCCAACGGATACCGCAGCCTATATCATCAATGAAACGGCTTTGAAGTTAATCGGCTACAAAGACCCCATCGGCCGGCCGCTGAGTATCTTTGGCCAACATTATCATATCATTGGAGTGGTCAAGGACTTCCACTTCAAATCCCTGCATGACCCCATCGAGCCGCTGCTCATCAACCTGAATGAAAAAATTGACTGGGGCTTTGTCCTGGTCAAGACCCAGCCGGGTAAGGCCAAAGATGCGATAGCCAGCATGCAACAGGTCTATCGTGAGATGGAACCAAAGTTCCCCTTTACCTATTTTTTTACCGACGAAGAATACCAGCGGTTGTATAATAGCGAGCAAATGGTGGGCCGGCTATCGGACAGTTTCGCATTCCTCGCCGTCTTCATCTCCTGTCTCGGACTGATGGGGCTCGCCATGTTCACTGCGGAACAAAGAACAAGAGAGATCGGTATCCGGAAGGTGCTGGGCGCAAGCGAAAGCACCATCTTCCGTATGCTGTCGGCGGACTTCCTGCAACTGGTGGCACTGGCTTTCCTGATCGCCTCACCCGTCGCCTGGCTGGTGATGAATGACTGGCTGCGTGCCTATCCCTACCGAACCG
>Ga0302326_10003843_pt1 | contig 35181 bp, 31 predicted proteins | sample Palsa_T0_3_FD_202264 | JGI IMG/M metagenome (GOLD analysis project Ga0302326, IMG submission 202264) | Peat permafrost microbial communities from Stordalen Mire near Abisko, Sweden - Palsa_T0_3 | ecosystem: Environmental > Terrestrial > Soil > Palsa > Peat permafrost | place: Sweden: Abisko...
CTACGCTCACAACCCAGGTGCTTATCTCGGAAATGACGCGCGAGCAGTGGCAGACGGTCGTGAACCAGGATCTGAACGGCTTCTACAATGTCGTGCGAGCGACGTTGCCGCGCCTAAAGGAATGGGGAGGCGGGTCATACCTGCACCTGGGCTCGGGTGGACATTTGGCGTGGCCGGATCGCGACGTCATGTCAGTAGCACCGAAGGCGGCGATCGAAGCGCTGATTACCGGTATTGCCAAGGAAGAAGGTCGCCACAAGATCCGCGCGAACACGGTGCTGCTTGGCGTGATCGAGGCCGGCATGTTCCTCGAACTCACAAAACAGGGAGTGTTTGACGCAAATTGGGTCGCCGAAGTACAGAAGAAATTAGCGTTGAAACGGTGGGGGAAGCCCGAAGAGGTTGCCTTCGCGTGTGTGTTTCTTGCGTCGGACAAGGCTGCGTACGTGACCGGACAGCGGATCGCGGTTGCCGGTGGTTATGGACTGTAATTGCGAACGTGCTATCGCCTTCGGAAACGCAAGAAGCCAGTCGTTACGCTGCCGTCACCGTATGTCGTACCAGCTTCACCATTTCTTTATTTTTAAATAATATACAGCTCATAAGTTATGTGATTTCGAGTCAATTCCGACTCGCGCTCGCGCGCGAACTATAGAGGACTCGAGCAGCGAATACGCCGCCATTACGGCAGCAACATCGCCGCACGTCGGTTCTATGTGCGGCGCTTTGCGGGATCGAACAGGTGTTCCATGGCCTGCAGGCCACGCGCAGCGAACTGGCGGACTACTCGCGCGGTCCACTCACAACGTTATAGAACTAAACAATATGACTCCCGATATGACGATCTCGGGAGTCGGAATGAGCCGTGAGCTAAGCTTAAAGTCGATTTTGTCGGCTCAGGGAAACGATTCGCTTGGTTGCCCTAACGATCCTTGCAGTGATGGTCGTAACGAGCGTCGCCGCACTGCTCTCACACCGCTTGCTAGAGCGCGCCGTATTGCGCCCCTATCTCATCGCCAGAGGAAGCGACTACTGGCGGCTACTGACCAGCGGCTTCGTTCACGCCGATATCGCGCATCTGATGGTCAATCTGATCACGTTCTACTCGTTCGCGTTCACGCTCGAGCGTGTCATTGGCACCGCCCGCTTCATCTCGCTCTACTTCTGCGGTCTCCTGGCGAGCGGCATTGGCACCTGCATCAAGCATCGTAACGCGCCGAACTACGCTTCGCTTGGAGCCTCCGGCGCGATCTTGGCGGTGCTGTTCGCCTCGATCGTATATTTCCCGCGCAGCCGCCTCCTCATCCTGCCCCTCCCTGTCCCCATTCCCGCCCCGCTGTTCGCGGTGGTCTATCTGGCGTGGAGCTACTACTCATCGCGGAACTCAAAAGATCGCATCAATCACGACGCACACATTGCCGGAGCCCTGTCTGGGGTCGCGTTCGTGGCGCTGACCGATCCGCGGAACTTTGTGGCTTTACTCAGGCATTTGACGGGATAGACGCCCATCGGCAGGCGCCTGCCGCAACGGCCAAACTCTCAAAAGCGGCCAGATGAGCCTTTGTAGCTTGCTCAAAAAAAACGCACCCAGACGCACGGTAGCGAACCGCGCGGGCGAGTTACTCACCCGCCATCGCTCGAGCGGACGCGGCGCCAAAAGCAGGTAAGATTGGCACCCTATGCCGGCATCGCAATGCAGTGGAACCGCAGCTGAACTCCGATGTGCTGCGGACAAGAAAAGTCGCCAAAGGAAATAGATTGCCTCGCCGTTCCGCTCGTAAGGCCATTTTTGAAGCCGCCATGAAGCAGTTCATCGAGCGAGGCTTCAGCGCGTGCAGTGTCGAGGACATCACCAAGGCGGCCCGCGTTCCCAAGGGGTCCTTTTACAATCACTTCAAGAGTAAGCAATCTTTGGCGGCTGAGATCGTTACCGAATACGGCAAGGGCACGACTGATCGAAGTGTTCTAACCAACCCCGCGATTGCCCCTGTTACTCGCCTCAAGAAGCATTTCGCAGCTCTCAATGCGTATTTTTCTTGCTGCACAGACGGCTGCTTGGTTGGGAAATTCATGGCAGAGGTATCCGTGGATACCCCCCAGATTCGCGAGAGTCTCCGTCGGGTGTTGAACCTCTGGGGAGAGCAGCTTTCTTCTGCCCTCGCCGAAGGGCAACGCCAAGGCTCTATACGCAAGGATCTGCCGGCGGATGACTTAGCTGCATTCCTGATCGACTCCTACGAGGGCGCCATTTTGCGAACCCGACTTGAAAAGAGCCCAAGAGCACTCGGCTACTTCGTCAAGGTTGTGTTCTCGAGCATCATTGCCTGAATGATTCGCGTTTAGCTTCCTAGGCGAACTATCGTCGGACCGGCTTAGAGCCCCGTCCATTGCGCTTCTCCAACGAGCTATGCGCCCGAATTGCTCTTGCTTATTCAAGACGACCGGTCATATTATTCTCGAATACGTGCACGGCATCGCGTTTGCCAAGAGATCGCGGCGGGCGGTCGCTCTAACCGGCGCAATGCCTTCGATGCACGAGCCAAACGGAGGCCCCGTATGAGTGATTATTCGCCTGAAGAGAACAAGAAGATTGTGCTGGAAGCATTCGAAACTCTGTTCAACAAACGCGACTACGAGGCAGCTGAAAAATTCTGGTCACCTGATTACATCCAGCACAGCGCCCACATACCGCCCGGCCGCGACGGCTTGTTCAACCTCGTCCGGGCGGCCCCACCCGCTCTCCACTACGAGAATTCCCTTATCTTCGCCCAAGGTAACCTTGCGATGTTGCACGGCCGCTTTTCCGGTAACGGTCGGTCGCACAACTGGGTCGCTGCTGACATCCTAATCATGAAGAACGGAGTTCTCATGGAACACTGGGATGTCCTGCAGGATGAAGCGACGCGAGCGGAGTCAGTGAGTGGTCGACCGATGTTTGGCAATGCATTTCCCGAGCCGCTCACCGGCGCATCACTGACGCCAGAACAGGCGCGAGCGATTGTCGCGCCGATTTATGACGCACTAAATCAACCGGCGAAGAAAGATGTCGCAGCCCTCCTGGCTAGAGCGACCAATCCCGACTATCAATCGTATTCGACTAACGATAACTGGCTTAACCGCAACCAGCTAGCCGATGTCTTCAAGACGATCGGCACCGCGGTCCCCGATTTGGGCTGGTCGATCAAAGACATTCTGGTTTCGGGCAATCAGATCGTAGTGCGGGGTGAAGCGACCGGGACACCTGAGAGCGAGCTATTTGGAGCGAAGCCCACCGGCAGGAGCTTTAAAACCATGTCGATCGACGTGTTCACAGTCAAGGGTGGAAAACTTGCGTCGGCCTACCACGTTGAAAACTGGGTAGGAGCGCTGGAGCAACTCGGAAAGTAGAGGTGGCCGTGTTCTGGCCCAACCAACATCAGACAACGCTGCGCCGCAGGGATCAACGGCACACATAACCAGCTTACACAGATGCGGAGCTCCTTATGACATCCAGCAACGTCACGGCTGCTACGAGATTTCTCGAAGTCGGCCAGCAGCGTTACGCCTATCGCCGCTTCGGCGACGGGCCGACACACCCGCTTCTTTTCCTGCAGCACTTCACTGGTACACTCGACAACTGGGATCCGGCTGTGACCGATCCGTTGGCACGAGGGCGAGAGGTAATCCTTTTTGAGAACGCGGGCGTCGGGCGATCGACCGGTTCAGTTCCCACCACGATCGCTGGCATGGCACAGCATGCGTTTGCGTTTCTCGACGCGCTGAAACTCACCACATGCGACGTCCTGGGCTTCTCGCTCGGGGGCATGATCGCCCAGCAAATGGCGCTGGATCGACCCACAGTCTTTCGCAGAATGGTCCTGGTGGGGACGGCGCCCCGGGGCGGCGAAGACATCATGCATCTCGAAAAGCCTGCGTTACAGGTCCATCTCAGCGATCCAAAGCTGCATGGTTACGCGGTCTTGGCCAAGATCTTCTTTGCACCCACGGAATCGAGCCAGGCCGCAGCTGCTGCGTTCATTAAGCGCCTCATGGAACGCACGCTAGATCGCGAGCCTGTGTCTGGACCCGCGGTCGCACAAGCGCAGATGGCCGCCTTTCGCGAATGGGAGTCAATTGCGGGAGAGCGGTTCGGAGCTCTTAAGACAATCCGTCACCCCACCCTCGTCGTGAATGGTGTCCAAGACCAAATGATTCCTGTCCGGAATTCTTACTGGCTAGGCGAGAACCTCGCCAATGCCATGCTTCTAACCTACCCGGACTCCGGACACGGCTCCTTATTTCAGTTTCACGAGTCATTTACGAGACAAGCGACCGAGTTCCTCGCCTCGAAATCCGCTGCTGCGCCCTATTGAACGCGACGCGCCGAAGGGAGCACTGGGCGATGCCGCGGCGTCCCAGTAGGCCAGAGAACTATGCGCAGTGGGGCAACCGCGGTTTCTGCTCGAGTAGCCGGAGTTGGCGACTGTAGACACATGAGCATTGCGAGCGAACCCGCCGAATGAACTATTGATATAACCCTAGGTCCCGGGGCTTCCACCCCCGAGTCCCAGGAACACGACGATGGCGCGATTCAGACGCACCATGTCCTCGTCGTTGGGCTTGCGATGCCAGTGCGCGTCGCGCCCCGGATGATTACAGGAATGGCGTTACTGATGCGGTCATGCCGTTGCTAGGACCACAAAAACAAACTCAGACGAACCGCAGCGAACAGCGCCGGACTACTGATCGTTACCCGCTATGTCGGTAGCAGAAAGCGCGAGGCCACGGCGATATTCTGGTTCCGCTGTGGGCAGTCGTAATCAAGGGTGACTTGCTGAAGGCGAGCGCCGTATGGGCATCCCCGAGAAGCGGATGGGCAGCGCCGGACGACCACAATCAGCATGTGCATGGCCGACCTGTCCAGCGATGTCGGTTACTCTGCGATGTCGCCGACGGCGAATTCGCGGAACAACTATACTGCCATCCGGGCGACCGGCCCCGCCTCAAGCAGGCCGGACCAGCACGACATGAAGCTTAACTGTTCGCGTCGCTCCAGCCTCCAGCGGCAAGAGCGTCAGAGTGCCCGTTGCGAGCTGTTGTCGGATGAAATATCGCGGCAGCCACGCGTAGGCCAATCCGGCCTCCACGATTGCTGTTGATGTATCGAAGTCAGCTACCGTCCATCGCAGCTTGGCGCCGAGATAGCCTTCGCTGCACATCGGTTACAAGCGCTACCTCATTGCCAGCACACTGCTCTTTGCCGTGGCTTCCCTCGGCTGCATGCTGTTACCGGATCTCAATGCGATGCTCGCGTGGCGCGCCGTGCAGGGATTTGCTGTCGCGGGGCTCATCGTCTGGTGGCGCGCCGCGATATATCTCATCATTCCGAGATCGCAGCGCACCTCTCGATGATGCGAGTCTCCACCATGCTGTATCTCTCGAGTGCGACGGCGCTGCGTCCACCCGCAGGACCGGGCCGACTTGCAGAAGGTCATCGCTGATGCCTCCCGGGGGGCGACGGATTTCGAGCAACCTGACGGTCGAGTCAAGGACGTCCACGCGTTGGCGATGAGTTTTCAGGTTACAATTCCTCCAAAGGCCTCCAGGCCGGAAGCATTTCCACGTCGCGTTGAAAGTTCACTCTTTCGATACCTGCGCAAAGCAGCAAAGCACTAGCCATGTCGTTGCTCGAGGGTTGGGACAATTTCTATGTCATTCTCGGCTCGGCCGCGGCGGGTCTCATGGGGCTCACCTTCGTAATCATCGCCCTGCTGTCGGATAGGCGCCGCGCGCACCCGTCTGGAATGAGCGGCTACATCACGCCGACGATCGTGCACTTTGGGACGGTGCTTGCGCTGTCTGCTTTCCTGAGCATGCCACACCAGAACATGACGAGCCTTAGTCTAGGGCTCGGTGTAACGGGCATAGGAACGTTGACTTATACGGGGGTTATCGTCGTAAACATTCGCCGATTCGCGAGCGACTACGCTCCGGTGCTCGAGGATTGGCTTTGGCATGCGGTATTGCCGACCGCGGTTTACGGTTCTCTGTTCGCCATGGCGTTTCTCATTTGGCGCCAGCCGCAACAGACCATGTATGGCATCGCTGCCTCATTGACGCTGTTACTTTTTATCGGGATACACAACGCTTGGGACGTTGCAGTGTCGGTCACGGTGCAAAGAAAAAAGGATGAACTAAACGAGACGGAGGGGTGAGCTTGTGACAGGCCATCTCGCAGTCTTTACCGGTGGCAGCAGCGGCATCGCCCGTCACCTTCACCCAAGCGCCGCACGGATCGTCGACTTGGACGTCCCGCAGCCGCTGTCCTTCGCCTGGAGAAAGGACAATCGGCCCCCTTGCGCAAGTTCCGTGACCGACGTGCAGCGCTTCCCCGACCTGCGGGAAGTAAGTACAGGTAAGCCGTAATCCATCTTCTTACCATGTGCTATAGAAGATTCCGCAGGCGCTTTCTGCCCCTGAACCTTCGGCGGTGAATTTCTCCCACCGCTGGCCCCTCCGATCCTTGCTTAAGACGATCGATGAACCACCGTGCTGCAATTCCGGGGGGCGCTTCAGTGCGATACACCGCGTGCATGTACAGGACAAAACCCTTGGGTGGCGCGTCTGCGGCGACGATCTTGACCAGGGTGCCGCGCGCAAGGTCGGACTGGACGAGCTCCGCGGGCATCCCGCCCCAACCGAGTCCCGCACGCAGGAATGCGTGTTTCGCGCCGAGATCTGCCAGGCGCCAAGTCCGCGGCGACAGCACACCGAATTCTCTTCCCTTCGAGAGCGTGGAGCGATCCGAGAGCACGAGTTGGACGTGCTTTGCCAGCTCGCTCGAGGGGATGGGCGGCCTGTAGCTGGCCAGAGGGTGTCCAGGGGAGGTGACATGGACTAACGGTACCTGGAGCAGTGGTTCCTGGCTGAACTGGGGTGGGACGAGCGCCAGCTCTCCGGAAATCGCCAGGGTGCAGCGCCCATCGAGAACTGGCTGAATCACCGCACCCAGGGTCTCCACATAAAGTCGCAGCGGCGTGAGCGGAAATGCGGCATGAAACGCCGTCACGGCCGCTGTCAGCGCCGCCATCGGGAACATGACCTCGACGACTACGGCTAATTCGGCCTCGAGTCCGCCAGCAAGGTGCTTGGCTTGGGCCTTAAGTAGATCGACATCGCCAACCACGGTGCGCGCGTGCGCGAGCAGCACTTGTCCCTGAGGTGTGAGCACCGGCCGACGTCGCGCGCGATCAAACAGTCTCACCCCGAACTGCCCCTCCAGGTTGGCGAGCGTCTTGCTGACGACGGACTGAGCCCGCCGGAGCTTGCGACCGGCGCCGGAAAAGCTGCCTTGGTCGGCCGCCGCGATGAAGGTGCGCAGTTGATCGAGCGTGACAGCGTCCAGCATGTATGCATCCTAGAGATAGTTAGTATCCAGAAATATAGGCTATCGCGATATGAACCGGCGAACTAGTCTGTCTTTACCGTTTTAATGCACGTGGGCAAATGCCCGAGGAGACAGCTGTGAAAGTCGCTTTGTATGGAGCCACCGGCAAGTCCGGGAGCCGCATTTTGCAGGAGCTCGTATCGCGCGGGCATCGCGTGATCGCCATCGCCAGAGACCCGGCAAAGCTGCCGCAACCCGGTCCGGGTGTCCTCGTCAGAGAGGACGACCTGTCCGACCCCGAGCAGATCGCAGCCGCGGTCGACGGGGCGGACGCGGTCATCAGTGCCTATGCGCCGCCTCAGGCTCATCCCGATGAGATCGTGGGTGTCACCCAACGCCAGGTCGACGCGCTCAGCCAGACGCCCAATGCGCGTCTGATCGTAGTCGGCGGCGCGGGCGGCCTGAACGTGGCCCCAGGTGTGACCCTCATCGACTCGGGTCACTTGCCCGAGCCGTACCTCCCGATCGCCCAAGCCCATCTCAAGGCGCTGAACGTACTGAGAGCCTCAACGATCGACTGGACGTACCTGGCTCCGGCCGCCTACTTCGTTCCCGGCGAGCGCACCGGCAAGTTTCGCCTCGGCAAGGACGAGCTCATTGCCGATTCCGCGCAGGAGAGCCGCATTTCGATGGAGGATTACGCAGTTGCACTGGTCGATGAGCTCGAAAAGCCACGACACCGCCGGCAGCGCTTCTCCGTCGGGTACTGATAGTGAATTCAGCGATCGTCTGAACCATCCCTTCATTGGAGTCTGCAATGAATACTTCCCCTACTCTCCCGGCCGAGGATTTGAGTGCCTCCGTTTTGGTCAGCAAGCGCAACGCTGCGCTCAAGAACTTCACCGAGCTCTCAGGCCGCACCCTGCTCGCACTGCTCTTTCTGCTGTCCGGGCTCGGCAAACTCGGAGCGTACAACGCGACTGCCGCCTACATGGCTTCGGTTGGCGTGCCGGGTGCGCTCTTGCCCGCGGTCATTGCCATTGAGGTGCTGGGTGCGCTAGCCATCATCTTCGGATGGAAGACCCATGTCGTCGCCACGTTGCTCGCCGGCTTTTCGGTACTGACGGCCCTAACCTTCCACAACAACTTTGCCGACCAGATTCAAATGATCATGTTCTGGAAGAACATCTCGATCGCCGGAGCCTTTCTCCTGCTCGTGGTTCACGGTGCAGGCCCCGTGAGTATCGACGCACGCTCTGCCAAGTAGCGGCTTAACTCGAGATCATGTCTCTGCGTGACTCAACATAGGAGAAACCGCGTTGAGTATCCCTAGCGAACTTCACGGCGAATTCGAGCAGTTTCATCGGGGCGGTGTGCGTGGCCGTAGGGCAGTTCCGTTTGGCGATCGATGAACTCCGGGACGCCTGCCTCGATTCCTCCTGGGCCCGCACCTTCCGCCGGAATGAATCTCGATACGGCGGCTAGCACAAAGTCCCACTCGGTCGGAGGAAAGAAGGTGGGAGCGTAGGGGTCTGATCAACTGCCTTGGCATTACGCATTGCGCTGCGCGGTTGCTAGGCCTGCAAGATCGCACGAGCACAAACGGCGGCGAACTGTGCCGGATGGATTGTTCTTACCCGCCACGGGTCGACCAAAAACGTGCTTTCAAGCAAGCATTCGGCAGCGGCCAGGTTAGCGGGTAAAACTCTCACGCCCGTTCGTAAGGCATTGACTATCTTGTAGAAATTACCGGAGTTCGAGTCCTCTCCCGGGCACTAGACCCTTAATATTCTCACCACGATCACTTCGGAATTCCATAAACGCGGCTAGTCCTGGAGCGGCATATGGCCCGGCTGGCACGCGACTCGCTTGAGCCATGCGACGACAGCCGGATAGGCGGCGAGATCGAATCCGCCGTCCGCAGCACAGTGTGTGTAGCCGTAGAGCGCAATGTCCGCGATCGAGTAGCGCCCGCCGGCGAACCAGTCACGACCGGCAAGGTGAGTCTGCATGACGCCAAGCGCGGCATTGCCCTTTGCGTGCCAATCAGGGATTAGATGTCTTCTCTTTTCAAGTTCGTCTTTTGGTGCAAAAGACAGCCAGAAGCGGGCCACCGCGATATAGGGTTCGTGACTATATTGTTCGAAGAACATCCATTGCAGCACTTCGGCGCGGCCCCAACGGTCGGCAGGCAACAGGAACGTGTCCTCGCTGAGATACCAAAGGATCGCGTCCGACTCCGCGAGCATGCGTCCATCCTCGAATTCGAGCAGCGGAACGCGGCCATTCGGGTTCTTAGACAGGAAATCGAACTTGCGCGTGGCTCCGTCATGAAGCCCATACTCCTTAAGCGTAAGTTCCACGCCGAGCTGGCGGGCGGCGAGCCGAACTTTGTAGCAATTGCCGGACACCTGCATCTGATGAAGCACGGGCATGTGAAGAATCCTCCTGAGCGTCACTGAAAGTATGGGCACCGGGCGAGCCCTGTGTCGAGTCGCTGATCGACCCATGGGCTACCGGACTTTCGGGCGAACTATAGAGGATTCGCGTGCGCCCGAAAGACGATTGATTTGCGCCGCAGACTCTCCGGCCAACTGAAGGCGTGGAGACGCACGTTCCTGAAGCAACTCGCCGCGATGCTCGACTCCATCGACACTCTGACACGCTGCACCGACCAAGGAACTTCTTCTGTACGCTGGCGCACCTCAGCGGCATTGCCGACGAATGCAACATGATCGGCGCGAGCGGGCGCCCTGTGCAGCAGTAAATTCATTCCGCCGCCACCGCTCGCGCCCGCGCATGGTGCGCGGAAGCTTCATTCAAATCGGTTCACTGTTTACAAGCGGCGATATCGCGCCAACGCGAACGATGCATCTGATCTGATGTAACGCATCGAGCTCCGCAGGCGCCACGCGGACTTATACGTCTGCTGCTCTTGCGCAGACGAGCGTCTCGGCGGCTTGGATACATCGCTTCCGCAATTCCGGCATGTGCGAAACCGCGGACTCGGGCACGGCGTTACGTTCGTTGGCGATGCTCAAGGCTTGAGGCGGTTCTCTCGATCACACCGCAAGAGGTTCGCGGAATGGGTGGGAGGGGCGAAGAAGGAGCATCGACAGGGCGGCGCGCTCCGCTCATTCTCCAGCGCAAGCACTGCTGCTTAGGGCGGCTGCTCAACCCTGGCCCAGATGAACACGGTCGAGCTTTGTCTTCCGGTCATTGGACTTTTGCTGGGCCCCGTCCTTATATATAAGGACTTTCCATCGATGTTGAATTGACTGACCTGGGTAGTGCCTGTCCACGCTTGGTTCCATGAGGCTTCTACGTGCTGGGTGATCTTATTCCCGTCGATCGCGTAACTACCGGCGTAAGCAATCAACCCACGATAAAGTTCGATACTCTCTGGGTCCGATGCCACCAATGCGGCCGGCCCCTCACGGCTCTCCTTAACGAGGATGGCGGACATCCGGCAGTCGGAACCGAAGGAAAGATAGCCGCTAGGATGCGCGCCGAGCAGATTGTGCTTTTCACCGGTCTCTAGATCTTCAGTTTCCATGGACAGGAGAGTCCAAGTGCCGAGTTGGGGACCGACGCACGTCGGATGCTGTTGAGCAACCGAACCTGCACTCCAAAGAAGGAGCGCGCAACATCGCATGGCACATGCAAACTTCATTACTCCACTCCCTATGAGGTGGAATCTGACACCCTCATCTTCGGTTACCGGCCGCTTCCCGGCAAATCTCGTGTCGTGACCGACCGTCACCCTTTCGCGGTGCGCGCGAAACTTACATCGGCCGGCCAGAACTTGAGCAATACGTCGAGGCGCGGTCTGCGGGCAAGACAGCAATTCCACGCTACGGAGTTCCCGGTAGAAACCGTGGGCCGCTCCGCAATCGATCCAAGCTCTCGAGCGAAGTGTCAGTCCCCACAACCCAGACATAGCAAGCTGGGATGCAGCCATAGAACACGAGGACTCCTGGGCGCGGGCAACAATCAACTCCTTCCGATCGCCCATGATCCGGCCCCCCGCAGCCGGATCAAGGCCTACCGGTTTCCCGTGATTCAGCTCGCTCCTCCGCGGGCCCGGTTCCCCGACTCAGGCTGAGAGCGCAGTTGATCAGGCCCACGTGACTGTAGGCCTGCGGGAAATTGCCCAGCATGCGGCCCGTCAGCGGATCAATCTCCTCGGCGAGAAGTCCCAAGTCGTTACATCGTGAGAGCAAGCGTTCAAAAAGTGTGCGGGCTTCGTCGCGGCGGCCCTGCAGGACGTAGTTCTCGATGAGCCAGAAACTGCACGCCAGAAAGGCACCCTCACCCGCAGGAAGTCCATCGGCCGGGTTTTCGGTTTCATAACGCCGGACGAATTCGCCACCGATCACGAGTTTCTCTTCGATTGCCTTCACGGTTCCCCGGACACGCGGGTCGGATACGGGAAGAAAGCCGACCAATGGGATCAGCAGCAGGCTTGCGTCGAGTCGCTGAGACCCGTAGGCCTGCACGAAGCTGTCCAGGTCAGGGTCGAAGCCGCGTTCACAGACCTCCGCGTGAATCTCATCGGCGATGGCCCTCCAACGCTGCGCCGGGTCATTGAAGGTTCGACTTTCGAGCTCGCCCGATGCCCGATCGAATGCAACCCAAGCCATGACCTTGGAGTGAACGAAGTGCTGCCGTTCACCGCGCACTTCCCAAATGCCGTCGTCCGGCTGCCGCCAGGCCCCCGCCAGATATTCGAGCACGACCGGACGGAGAGTTCGGGCGCGCTCGGGTGGTTGCATGCCTGCTTTCAGCGTCTGAGACATGGCATCAACGAGCTCACCGAAGACATCAAGTTGCAGCTGCTCATATGCCGCATTTCCAATCCGGACCGGTGCAGAATTCTCATACCCTGGCAGCCAGGGTATGAGCAATTCCGGCAGCCACCGCTCTCCCCCCAATCCGTATGCAATCTGCACCTGCCGCGGACTGCCTGCGATAGCTCTGACGAGCCAGTCTCGCCAGGCTCGGGCTTCGTCGTAGTAGCCCAGGTGCATGAAGGCCTGGAGCGTGAACGTGGCATCTCGCAGCCAGCAGAATCGGTAGTCCCAGTTCCTCACCCCGCCCAGACGCTCTGGCAAGGATGTCGTGGCCGCAGCGAGGATCCCACCCGTCGGGCCGTAAGTGAGCGCTTTCAGCGTGATGAGTGATCGTTTCACGGCTTCTGTCCACGGCCCCACGTCAGGACACCGATCGCTCCATTGTCGCCAGAACGCTTGTGTGTGCTCGAGCACGGCAACGGCATCGATCGGCGCTGGCGGACCCTGAAAGGAGGATCCGTAGGAGAGGACGAAGGGAACGCACTCGCCGACAGCGACGCTGAATTCACCGATCGTCTGCAAGTCCTCGCCACGGAGCGCGGCCGGACTGCGCAAAACCAGCCGCTCGGGTCCGGCCATCGCATTAAGTGCGCCGTCGTCGAGGCGATCGACCCGGGGTACCGTCGCGCCGTAGTTCAAGCGCATCACGAGTTCAGTACGCAGCGCTACTCGTCCGCGCCGGCCGAACACGATCCGAACCAGATGGGAGCCCTCCGTCGTGGGCATGAAATCGATCACGGACACCCGACCGGTGTCGGTTTCCAACTCCGTTTCGAGAACGAGGGTTCCGGGAAGATAACGCCGAGTCACCTTGAGCGGCGGTTGTAGTGGAGCAATAACCCACCGCCCGTTGTCTACGGTTCCAAGCAGGGCGGCAAAGCAAGCTGCCGAGTCAAAGCGGGGCCAGCACAGCCAGTCGATGGAACCGTCGCGGCCAACTAGAGCGGCCGTCCTGCAATCGCCGATCATCGCGTAGTCTTCGATCCGCAGCGCCATTGACATCTCCCACCGAGCCTCCTTAGGGCTCTGCATCCTAGGAACGGGCATAGCCCGGAAGATTGTCGCTATCCGGTCAAGTCGCGTGGGCCCAAAATGCTGAATTGTCAGTGAACCGGCTTCTCATCACCCCAGGTGCGGCTCTTGTCATTGCCGGACTGCTCTGACCGCGGCTCAAGAGGGCGCCCCTGCTTCGTCTACCCGGCGACATCATCATCGTTCGCCCGGGATTCAAGTTCATGTTCCCGCTCACGACGATGTTAGCCGTGAGCGTGATTCTGTCGCTAATTTTCTGGCTGATGCGGCGCGGGCTTGCGGCCGCATCAAAGTGCTGCCCCTCTATTCGTGAAGCAGCGTTTGCCAGTTTGAAGGCACGGCTCCGGCCGGTCCCGGCACCGGTTGGTCCAACGGATGCGAGTGAGGAGCGTGAAGGTTCGGACCGGTGAAGAATTCCTCTGTGGGATAGTGGTAAAACCACCGCTCGCCCGGCTCGAAGCTCGTGATTATCGGGTGACCCGTAGCGGCGTTATGTTTCGATGCATGCTGATTTGGTGAACTATCGCAACAGCCTATGTGACCGCATTCGGCGCATCTGCGAAGATGCAACCACCATCCGCCCGCAGCCAAGCATTCGACGCAACCTGTTCCGCTTGGCTTGACCGCTGGGTTGATACCATCCCTTTCGGACTTCATAGGTTTCTCTCTGACTTCCTGTTGCTTCAGTTGCTCCTCATCGAGGAGCGGACCAAAGGGGCGCTATTCGATAGCCTTGATCTGCTGGCCGAGACTGCCGCCGGGGCATAGTCGAACTGGGCGTATCCCCATCCACCTGTCTCTGGAAATCTCTTGCTGTCCTTCTCCATAAAGAAAAGGTCTGCCAAAGTATCTGGTACGTCAACGGAGAACGGGGCTTCCGTGCCCTTCTTTGGTTTCCACTGCAATTTCGCGATCTTGGAGCCCTCGGGGAACGGTTTCCCGTTGCCCGGGATACCGGACTTGTAAGCGGCAATTATCGTGGGGTTGCCCAGAATCACTTTCATCCGGTCATCCGTTTTCGCGCTGGAGATGAGCTGCCAGTCTTCATAGCCCTTGAAGTCAGAAAACGCGAGTCCATTCGGCAGTTTCAATGTGTACTTATCCTGCCCGGAAACGGCCACGCCGCTCATAATCGCGAGCACGAGCATTATGCTGGCAACGATCCACATGCTTTTGCGGTTCATCCTCAGCGCCTCCTCACTTCGTTTATTCTAACCGGACCGCATGGCCGCGCGGGGGGCCCTCCCCGAAGGGAGGCTCGATCGGAATAGCTGACGTTCGTTTCCTACGTCCGCAGCGACCAGACGCATGTCGCCCCGACGCGGGTCTGCAACTCGGGTGGCGCACGTACGACTCGGCTCGCCGATTCCATTGCTAGATGTCTTTGGGGAGATTCAATGCTCGACGCCATTGGCCACATCGCACTGGTTGTAGGGGATCCCGCGAGAACGGCATCGCTGTTCACATCGCCTTCGCCGTCTCGAAGGCCACGCTTCTCGAATCTGCGGAAAAGCTCAAGCAAATGAATCTGGAGTTCTTTCTCGCGAGGTCGGACACAGCGCTCTACTTCTTCGACTACGACAATCATATATTTGAACTGGATACGACGGATTTGGATGGCGCCCTCGGCGAATTGGCAGGGATGTAGAACCTCGAGAGGCAGCTATCGGAGGACCAATCCGCGCGGTCGGAGAACCACTCTTGGTCCGCTTTCGGACGCTAGGATTTGAACTCGAGACCCACCCCATGTAACTTCCCGGTGCGACAGCTTGCAACCGTTCGCAACTGCGACTTCGCATTGAGTCCAGAAACTAGCCATTTTAAAGGATACTCGCTATTGCGACTCGTACCACTCCATTCGGCCGTATGTGGACAAAAGTGTCTATAGGGTGTCCGTGAGGGCTGGACCTAAGCGGCTGACAAAGGCCCGAATCAAAGACTGCGCCCAAGTACCAAGCAGCGGGACATCAGTCACCCACAGCCCCGTGGACTCGTGCTTCGCATCGAGCGTTCGGGCTCGAATCTCAGGCTATTTCTCGCGCGGCTCGTTCTGAACTTGCATGGTACGCCGGAATCCCCGCAAGGCGCGTCGCCGCTCGCATCGATCATTCACCGCTAAGGAGGCAGCAGGTGCGTAACCACACCCTCGCCAGGTATTTGAGCATGCTAGCGGGGGTCTTGGGTGTACTCGCCGTATCCCTGGCCTCAGCTGCCGACGAACAGCTGCCGCCTCGCGGCGAATGGCGCGCGACGGCCTCCTCCACGCTGCACCGTGGCATGACCCCCGCGATGGCGATCGACGGCGACCCGTCGACCAAGTGGGACGGCAACTTTGCGCCCGGGCAGTGGTTGCAGGTCGATATGGGTGGCGCGGCACTGATAGGCGGCATCATCATTCAGTGGGACGAGGCGTTCGCGCCTGAATATACGATCCAGTACTCCGTCGACGGGCAACACTGGCAGATCGCATTTCAGACCTCGGACTCAATGGGGGGCGTGGATTACGTGCTCTTCCCATCGGTGCGCGCACGGTACCTGCGTCTCACCAGTCCCCCCAATAGCGCGAACGGCGGCGTTTCGCTGTTCGAATTCGAGCCACTTCTCGCGAGCCAATCACCGCACATCACGGGCGGCGCCGAGGAGGGAATCAACGCCGCGGCGCTGTGGAGCGCTACTGTACACAGCGACCTTGTGGAACCCGGACCAGAATTTGGCACGCGTCAGCTGCACGTCTACCTTCCGCGTCCGCTCCCGGTAAGCGGACTGGAAGTGTTTTGGAACTCCGCGCGGCGCGGCGCACGACTTGAAGGTCGTGACCCTGCAGGCGCGTGGGATCTGCTCAGCGAGGATGCGAGCTCGCTCGGCGACACCTCCTACCTGGCAGCAAGCAGTGCGCGAGTGCTGAGCGAGCTGCGTCTTACGGTCTATGCATCGGGCCGCGAGACTCCGGCGGTCCGACGCCTGCGGTTGTTGAGTCGCACGCAGGCCATGACCCCGCTCAAACGCTACGAGATCTTTGCCGGGCGCGAGCATGCGGCACTGTTCCCGTCATCCCTGCATGAACAGCAGGTGTACTGGACGGCAGTCAGCCTCCCGGCCGGCAAACAAAAGAGTCTGTTCGACGAATACGGCGATCTGGAACCCTTCAAAGATGCTCCATTGGTGCAGCCCGTGTGGCGAGACATCTCCGGCCGGACCATCGCCGCCTTCAACGCCAATCGCACCCAGAGCTTGCGCGACGGTTGGATACCCATGCCAACAGTGGCATGGTCCCCGCAACCCGGACTGCAGCTGCGCACTGAAGCCATCGCCGTTACCACGGCCGACGGGCCCGCCACGATGGTGCGGTATCGTCTCCAGAACAGCGGGCCACTCACAGTCGATGGACAGCTTGCACTGCTGGTCCGGCCCATGCAGGTCAATCCACCCTGGCAGCACGGCGGCATATCCGAAACCCACACCGACGGTTTCGAGGGAACCCTTGAGAACACGCGGCTCGTGGTTAATGGCCGCACGCTGCTCGCCTCGCTGACCGCGCCCTCTGCCCAGGGCGTGGCACCGTTTGGCTCAACGGGCCAGACGGAGATCACGCGCTATGTCACTGAAGGAGGCGTGCCGACCGCAACTTTCACCAAAGACCCGATCGGCCTCGGGGCTGCTGCGATGCTCTATACGGTGCACCTCGAGCGGGGCGAGCAAACCGACGTGGTGCTCCTCTTCCCGCTCGGAGAATCCCCGGCCGGCCCCGTTGAGGGAACACCCAGCCCGCAACGCTCCGAGCAGAACGTGCCGGCTAATCTGTCGCCAGCGGACTTTGACAGATTGGCGACCCTCTCCGAGCAGCAGTGGCAAACGCGTCTGGGCCGGGTCGGCATCGACCTGCCCGACGAGTCCCTCGTCGATACCCTCCGAGCGCAGGTCGCCTACATGCTGGTGAATGCCAAGGGTGCGGCATTGGAGGCTGGTCCCCGTAACTACAACCGCTCATTTATCCGCGACGGCTCGGCAACCGCCGCCATCCTGCTGCGGATGGGAATTCCGGGTCCGGCGCGCGAGTATCTGCGCTGGTACGCGGATCATGGCGTGCGTAACAGCGGTATGATTTCCCCCATCCTCAACGACGACGGCAGCGTAAATGGCGGCGTCGGTTCGGAACTGGAGTACGACAGTCAGGGAGAGTTCGTCATGCTCGTAGCTGAGGTGGCACGCCTTAACGGCGGGGCCGCCAGCGTGCGTGAGTATCTGCCCAGCGTGCGCGGAGCGCTCAAGTTCCTGCAAACGCTGCGTGAACGCACGCTGGTCCCCGGCTACCAGGCGGCGAGCGAGATGCCGCAGCGCTTCCGGGGCATCCTCGCGCCATCGATCAGCCATGAGGGCTACCCCACGCCCACCCACAGTTACTGGGACGACTACTGGGCGCTCAAGGGCTGGCACGACGGCGCCTGGCTGGCGCGCCAGTGGCAGGTGAACGATATGGCGACCTGGGCCGCCGACCAGGAAGCTGCCCTGCACGCCTCCATGGCGAGTTCCATTCGCGCCACCATGGACTGGAAGCACATCGACTACGTGCCGGCGTCCGCGGACTTTGGCGACTCCGACCCGACCAGCGTCTCCATTGCCCTGGACCCCTGCGGCCAGCAGGAATTGCTGCCCGACAACGCCCTCCATACCACATTCACGCGCTACCTCGATGATGTTCGCAAGCGCGGTCTCCCAGGTGCGCACTTTGTCTACACGCCGTATGAGTTTCGCAACGTGCTGACGTTCGTGCACCTTGATGAGCCGCTGCTCGCCGAGGAGCTCTTGAATCGACTTCGGGACGACCGCCGTCCGGCCGGCTGGGAGGTGTTCGCAGAAGTTGTGCGCTCGCCGATGCGCTCGGTTTTCTACCTCGGCGATATGCCTCACACGTGGGTCGGCGCGGAATACGTCCGCGCGGTTATCGGCATGCTCATGCACGAGGGAGACGGGCACCTTGATCTGCTTCCCGGAGCGCCTCCCGATTGGGTCACCGGTAAGGGCCTGTCGATCGACAAGCTGCCGACCGCCTTTGGCGAACTGTCCATGTCGGCACAACAGGACGAAAGTACTCTGCGCATAGTGCTCGGTCCTACCCTCAACCCCTCGACCGGGGTAGGCGTGAGCTGGCCGACGCGCAAGCGCCCGAAGTCGGTCACGGTCGACGGCAAAGACCACGGCGACTTCGGCGAAGAAGGCATGCGGTTGCAGAAGCCGTTCCGGGAATTAGTGGCCCGCTGGTGAGCGTCCGGCACCTGCTCGGGAGTCTGGTCGCAATGGGCTATGTTGCCGAAACGAGTTGTCCGGTAGCCGAATCGTCGCCACGTCAGGAATGCACGGAAAGCTTACGCACTTGTCCCGGAACGCCGAGAGGGCATTCCAGCTCCGCGCGATCCCAGCCGCCGGTATCCGCGGCAGCTCTATAGGTGCTCGAAAGGAAATTGAGCACCAAGTCTTCCGGATCCGCCGCGGTCCAAACCGCTTCGTACGGCAGGATGAATTCTCCGAGTTTCGCGTCGAAGGCGCCCGCGCTTACAGCCTGGTCGCGAAAGCCGGATGGCTCCGGATAAGCGTAGGAGTAGAAGGCGGCGACTGGGAAAGCATCGTTGCCGGGCCAGAACCCGGCGCTGCTCACCTCGTGCGAGTAAGCCTCTCGCGCCACTGCATCAGGCAGCCCCGGCACGCCGCCGGCATGCAGCGGAGCCACTCTTCCAGAGAAGCGTGTGACTGCGAGGTCGAAGCTTCCCCAAAAGAAGTGAACAGGACTGACCTTCCCGAGAAAGCCGCTGCGAAAATACTTGAAGAGACGATCGGCCTGAATCAGCACTCGCCAGAACGCTTCAGCAGCTTCTGCGTCATACGAGTGGTGGTGATGGTCTTTCGAAAAAGGAATCGGATTCGGAAACTCGTTTGGGTTCTGATTGATTACAACCTCCACCCCGAGTCCACTCAAGAGTGCCATGACTCCATGATAGAAGTCCGCGACAGACTGCGGCTTGAGCGCTAAGACCTGACTCTCGCCACTGCTGGCGCGCGCCGCGAGGCGGTGCTCAACGAAATCGAACTCCATTTCAAAGATCTCCCTGCCTACCGGAATCGGCGACGTGCCAAGTCCGCGAGCGGTCACGTAGAGCGGGACTTGCCAGCTGTGATTGATCCACGGTGTCAATGCAAGCCTCACCTTACCGACAATTTGGGTCCAGAGCTGCAGTGTGATGGCCGTGTCACGCCATCTTGGATAGGCCAGCTCAGGCCACCGTGCGTTGGCTCGGACCATAGGTTTCCGTTTCTCGACGCCGACGCCGGTCGGCTGAACTAGGTTACTTCATGTCCTCATGCTACGCGCAGGAGGTTCGGGGAATATCCTCGACAGTGCCCAATTAAGGGGAACCAGAAGTCGGAAGGACGGCTTGATTAAGGCGGGAGGTACGTCCCTAGAGGAATCTACCGGGAGCTACTCCGGTGGATAATCGCTCTTCGTTGCGGTGGAGGTGTGTGCTCACGCGCTGGCATCAGCTCATGGCGAGCGACGCCTTGCATACTGCCTGTACCGATGCTGTTGCAACGGATGGGCGCAACGTCCCCGTGGCCTCTTGGATAGACAGTCCACGCTGCAGCGCATGTGCAATAAGTCCCGGTTCTTGCGGAGCAGACATGAAAGGATATAAACGATTGACGTCTTTAGGGCATAGCCGGAGACCTCGATGATGAAATTCATTACGCGAGTTCTGACATTGTGCAGCGTCCTGACCGTCGCGATGGCGCAGCAGTTTCCGCTTTGGGAGCACCTGTTGAGACACTACGGCGGCACGACCGATGAGACGCCGGTGCCCTCGATGAAGATGGGCAATCACATGCAAATGTCTTTGAAGGGCAAGATAGAGCCCGGTGACGAGCAGCGCGCCCAACGGATCGTGGCCGCTGCACGCGAAGCGCTGGCACGTTATGCAGATATAAACGTGGCGCTGCGCGATGGCTATAAGCCGTTTCATCCGACCGGCAGAATGGGCGAAGAGGTCCATTACACGAATTACCGCTTCGCTCGAAGGGAGCAGCAGCAAGTCGACTATAGGCAGCCCGGATCGATCCTTTACAGGCGCACACCCGAGGGCATGAAGGCCGTCGGCGTGATGTACACTGCGCCGCGTGATTCAAAGCCAGAGCAGCTAAATGGGATCGCCCCGCTGAGCGTCGCGACCTGGCACCGCCATGTGGACTTTTGCGCCGGCCCTCGAAGCTTGCCACTCAGCGAGCAATTCGGACCAGGCGCGCAATTTGGACCACAGGGTAGCATTCAAACCGAGGAGGCGTGCATCGACGCACACGGCTTATGGATTCCCGTGGTCTTCGGCTGGATGACTCACGTCTATCCTGATGAAGGGGACACGTGGGCGGGAATGGATATGCACATGGAATCCAACACCGAGGCCCTGAAATAAAGATGTACTGATCAACCGCCTTGGCCGAGGACGCTGTTTAAGCAAGAGCGGTCCAGAGGAAATTCAGACTTCTGAATGCTGCAGCTCGACGCGCTGTGCATGAATGGTGTCGCCCCAAAACAGGATCCCTTGTCCCTTCGACGAAAATTCATAGCCGGTATGCTCCGGGGGCATGACGGTGCAGCGGAACAAGTTGCGTGTCGTCTACAAATGCCGCGACGTTCCGATGAATGATTACCAACCGCTAGGTTCATAATTGACGGGGAGGATGCGGCTGTCAGGCCATTATTGAACTAGTCGGTTCGTTAAGGTAATCTGAGCGTATGGCCCGCCCGAGAAATTTCAGCCGCGCAGGAGTACTAGAAAGAGCCCTGCCTGTATTCTGGAAGCACGGCTTTGCCGACGCCAGCCTCCAGGAACTGGAGAAGGCTACCGGGGTGAACAAATCCGGCCTTTACGCGGAGTTTTCGGGCAAGGAGGAGTTGTTTCTGGGGAGCCTGCGCTTCTACCTCGATCGAATGCCGCAGCTCGCGTTGCTCGCGGTCGAGCCACCAGGCTGGGACAACATCGAGCAGTTTTTGAAGCTTGGCCCGGGGAATACCGAGGGGCAAAAGGGGTGTTTCGCCATCAGTTCAATGCGGGAGCTTGCCATCCTGCCACCCGCGGCAATCGAGATTCTGGGACGCAGCCGAGTGCAACTAAAGCGACTCATTGCCAAGAATATCGAGGCGGAAAAGCCGAAGTTGCCTGTAGCTGACCTAGCTGGTTTAGTTATGACATTCTTTGCGGGGCTAAGTATGGAGCAGAACCTCAAATCGACCCGCGCCGGCACCGGACGCAAGGTTGACAGTCTGATGCAGATTCTGCGCAGCCTCTAGCCGACCGAAACGAGAACTCGGTGAGGTCAGATGAGCTTGGCATTCCAAGGTGATGGATCCGCAGTTCAAGGACGTCTTAACGCCGGTGCTCGCCGACGATCTCGTGTGGGAAACGACGCTGTATATCGTCTACGCCAGCCGCAAGTTCGTACCGCTCAAGATACGCACCTTTACTGACCTCTTCCTAGAATTGGCTCGCCGGGACGCGACCCCGCACCGCCGAAGTGCGCCACGCCTAGATGTCGGAACGAACACCACGAACGGACGCTCACGTTCAAGCTTCCGCTTTTCTCCTGCGGCGAATGGAAAGAGTGCACATCGCGGGTCGGGCGCAGCCGCAGCCGCAGCCGCAGCCGGCCTCGAAACATTCTGAGCCGCGCGCCAGCGCTTGGCCAGCGCGCATTGGCTGCGGTCGTCGTGGCTCGCTGGGATGAAATTCCTAGTGCGCTATTTCTTTAGAATCGGCCGACCTTCGTGCTGGACGAGCAGATCATGCATGTCGTTTGCGTGCTCCTCCTCCTGCGCCAGGATGCGCTCCAACATCGTTCGGGTCGTGGGATCCTTCTCGCCAAAATAGCGAACCATCTCGCGATAAGTCTCGATAGCCACCCGCTCGGCGACGAGGTTCTCTTTGATCATGTCGATTAGGTTCTTACCTTCGACATACTGCGATGCGGCGCGTGACAGTAAGCCTTCGGGATTCATGTTGGGCTTACCGCCTAGCTGATTGATGCGTTCGCACAGCATGTCCAGGTGCTCTTCCTCTTCCTTGGCGTGCTGTGAGAATTCCTCCTTTACCGCATCGCTCGAGATTCCGGTCGCTACGACGGCGTGATACTTGTAACGAAGCACACAAACGATCTCAGTGGCTACGGCATGGTTCAAGAGCTCGATTGCCTGCTTCACGTCCCCCTGATAATTGTCGGTAACCGCGCCGGCTTTGAGCTGTGCGCGTGCCCGTCGGCGAATGCTTTCAATGTCAGCGAGAAACCACCCGGCCCGCTGCGGTTCACCCTGGCGGCCAATGGCTTCGGCCGCGGCCATCTCCTCCGCCTCGCGCTGGTTCTTCGGCGCTGCGGCGCGAGCCGCCCGCTCGATGTCCGCGCGCCGAACGAACTTGCGCACGTCGCTGTCATATCGGCGCGCGGCCTCGTAGTTTCCCTCCCCCTGCAGCTTGGCGGTTACCCGGGTCTTGGCGAGAACCACATTCGGCTTCGACTTTTTCGGCGTTTGTTTGCTTTCCATTCCAGTCTCCTTGAAGAGTGCCTTCGCTCGCCTAGGCGGGCCGCGCGGGTGATTGGGCTTCGTAGCTGCTTAGAATAGTGACCTGACGCGCAAAGGTCGAGTACAACGCCACCTCGCTTTGATAGCTCACGAAGGTAAACCCCTGTTGCACTAGCTTTTGGAGCGAAAATGTCCCAAGCATTCGCTGAGCTCTTGGTGGGCACGCTCGAAAAAACGCGCGTGAGACAGATATTCGGACTGATCTGACGACTCGTTGAATTCGAGTCGCAACTTTGGTGGCTTCGGGAAGCGGAGTCGGGAACCGAGCGGCCGCCCGTATTAGAGGAATGCTAGATATGAAAACCCCGGGCTGCGGGCCCAAGTGAGTTCGGCGCCGCGAGGCCAAGTTCGGCGGCGTGGCGCGGTAGGCGGCAAACTTTCCGTGACTGGCCTCGAGTCGCGAGCGAGATGACCAGACGCGGCCAGCCGCCGACTGACCCGCCAGCATCCGTGGAGGTCCTCAACGCATCCAGCTACGTCTTCGTCAGCTACGCCTCCCAGAACGCAGCAGTCGCGGGGCGGTGTACGCGGCAGTCGAAGTAGCGGGCTGCGGTGCTGGATCGCACCGCGCGACGTATGGGCAGGCGAGTCCTATGCCGCATCGATCGACCATGCGATCAACTCCTGCCGGATGCCGGTGCTCGTGCTCTCGAAGAGCGCCATTGAGTGCCGCAGTGCTGGGCTTCCCGGCGCACCTCCGGGCACGCCAACGTTGAGGCCCCCACCGGGCGGGCATGAGAGGCGGATCACACTTGCCGTCGTGCGCAACCTGCGCCTTGCATCCATGTGACGTAATCCGCGGCAGGAGCGTTCCCGGAACCGTACGGTGCGACACCGGTAAAGGACAGCGGGTCGGAAGCGATGAACAGCGCTGATAGAAGCATTGCCGGGCAGGAGATGGAAGCTCTGCTGGGGGAGACCCACCCGCGGCACGTAGAAATGTTGTTCCGCAATACGGTCGAGGATGCGCCGGTCGGCATCGCTTTCGCCGATCGTGAGGGCCGCTATCGCCACTGCAATCGGGCCTTCTGCACCATGCTCGGCTTCGATACCGAGGAGCTCAAGGGCGAGTCCATGGGGAGCCTCACGCACGCAGCGGATCTTGAGTCCACCACGGCAGGCCTCGAGCGGCTGTGGAGCGGAGAAATTGCCCACCTGGATGTCGAGAAGCGCTACCTGCGCAAGAGCGGCGGCGCGCTGTGGGTTCATGCAACCACCTCACTGGTCAGCGCCGGTGGCCCGGAGCCGGAGTGCTCGGTCGAGTTTCTGCGCGACATCTCCGCACGCAAGCAGATGGCAACCGCTCTGCTGCAGAACCAAACACTGCTCGCCACGGTCATCGCTGAACTCCCGATTGCGCTGCTTGCGTGCGACGTCAGAGGTCAGCTGACGCACCACAACCGCGCGGCCGCCGAGCTCTTTGGAATTCCCGCGCAAGAAACCATCCGCGCGGGCCCGCGCAACCCCTACCCCCTCACCTCCCAGGTCTATCTGGCGGATGGCGCTACGCCGGTGCCGCGTGAGGATCGTCCGCTGGCGCGAACGTTGCTCGGCGACAAGGTACGTGGCGCCGAGTTCGTCATCGTCCGCCCGGATGGGATACGGCGCACCGTGCTGTCGAGCGCGCAGCGCATGGTCGGCCCGGCCGGCCAGCCACTCGGTGCCCTCGCGGTAGTTGAAGACATCACCGAGCGACGGCTCGCCGAGGAGGAGCTCGAGCGCGCGCACGAGCAGCTGCTGGTCGCCTCCCGGCAGGCGGGCATGGCCGAGGTGGCTACGAATGTCTTGCACAACGTCGGCAACGTGCTCAACAGCGTCAATGTTTCCGCGAGTATCGTCTCCGAGCGCATCAGGAAATCGAAGTGCGCCGGGCTGGCACGGGCCGCTGCGCTCCTGAGTGAACATGCGCCCGACCTGATAACTTTCCTGACGGGTTCTCAAGGCAGGCACCTGCCGGTGTACCTGCAGGAGCTTGCCGCCGAGCTCATCGCGGAGCGTGATGCGACCAGCGCGGAGCTGGCGGTGCTGCGCGGCAATGTCGAGCACATCAAGGAGATCGTGGCGATGCAGCAGAGCTATGCGCGCCGCGGCGGCGTGACCGACATGGTCGACATTCGCACTCTGGTCGAGGACAGCCTGCGTATGAACGAGGGGGCCTTCAGCCGTCATGGGGTCACCCTGGTGCGCGACTTCCAGGATGTGCCGCTGATCACGGTCGACAAGCACAAAGTGCTGCAGATCCTCGTGAACGTGATCCGCAACGCCAAATATGCCTGCGATGAATCCAGGAGCGCCGAGAAGCGCGTGACTGTCCGCGTGCGGGCGGCCAATGGCACGATGCTAGTCGCCGTCGTCGATACTGGCGTCGGCATCCCGCCCCAGAATCTCGAGCGCATCTTCAGTCACGGCTTCACTACGCGCAAAGACGGCCACGGCTTCGGTTTGCACAGCTGCGCGCTGGCGGCCAAAGAGCTCGGCGGTTCGCTGCACGCCGAGAGTGCCGGACCCGGCCAGGGGGCTACCTTCACCCTGACGCTGCCCCTCACCAGGCCGGAGCCGCCCCATGGCCGATGAATCCGAGCTGCTGACCCACCGCCTGCTGATGATCGACGACAATCCGGCCATTCACGAGGACTATCGCAAGATCCTCACTGGCCGCGATGACACACAGATGTCGGCCGCGGAAGCGGCGCTGTTCGGCGAGCCGCAGTCGGCGGTGTCGCGTCCGACATTCGATGTGGACTCGGCGATGCAGGGACGGGACGGCGTGGAGTTGGCGCGCCGCGCGCTCCTCGAGGGACGTCCTTACTCAGTCGCCTTCGTGGACATGCGTATGCCGCCCGGCTGGGACGGGCTGGAAACGGTCGAAAACCTCTGGAAGATCGACCCCGAGATCCAGGTCGTGGTCTGCTCGGCCTACAGCGACTACGACTGGATGGAGCTCCTGGCGCGCCTCGGACGCTCAGACAAGCTCATCGTCATCAAGAAGCCTTTTGAGCCCATCGAGATCCTGCAGTCCGCGAGCGCCCTAAGCCGCAAGTGGCAGAACGCACGCGCGCTCAAGCGCCACGTTGAGGGCCTCGAGGGGGCCGTCACCGATCGCACCCGCGGACTTGAGGCGGCGAACCGGCAGCTGCGTCACCTCGCCTCGCACGACTCGCTCACCGGGCTCCCCAACCGCCTGCTGCTCGAAGACCGCATCACTCAGGCGATTGCCCAGGCGAACCGTCAAGCGCATGAGTTCGCGGTGGCGGTGCTGGATCTCGACCGCTTCAAGCTTATCAACGACTCGCTCGGCCACCGCGCCGGCGATGAGCTCCTGTGCGAGGTGGCCGTGCGGCTCAAGGGAGCCATCCGCGCCGTCGATAGCATTGCACGCCTCGGGGGAGACGAGTTCGTGATCGTCTTCGACGGGCCGATGACGCATGCGGAGACGCTGGAGATGGGCCAGCGCCTGCTGAAGGTGATGGAGCCGTCCATGCGGCTCCTCGGCATCGACGTGCACGTCTCGCCCAGCATCGGCATTGCATTCTATCCGCGCGACGGCGCGACTAGCGATACGGTGCTGGCGCACGCGGACGCCGCCATGTACCACGCCAAGGAACGCGGCCGCAACAACGTGCAATGCTATACCGAGAGCATGGGCTCGATCACGCAGGAGCGCGTGAAGCTCGAGAGCGAGCTGCACGAGGCACTGCGCGGCAACCAGTTCGAGTTGCATTACCAGCCCAAGGTCGACACCGCGACGGGCCGGATCAACAGCGCCGAAGCGCTGATCCGCTGGCGCCATCCGCAGCGCGGCCTGCTGCTGCCGGCTGAGTTCATTCCGATCGCCGACGAGTGCGGCCTGCTCGATGCTATCGGCGAGTGGGTGCTGTGTGAGGCGTGTCGCCAAGGGAGGATCTGGCAGCAGCGCGGGCCGCGCGCCCTGCGCGTCGCCGTGAACCTTGCGCCCTCGCAGTTCCGCCTCGTGGACCTGGTGGGACAGATTCGCCGCGCTCTCGATGCCTCTGGGCTCGACCCCACACTCCTCGAGATCGAGCTGACCGAGACCGCGGTCATGAGCGATGCCGAGGAGTCGGTGCATATTCTGGAAGCCATCAGCCGCATGGGTGTACTGGTCTCGGTCGATGACTTCGGCACCGGCTACTCCAGCATGAGTTACCTGCGCCGCTTTCCGATCGACAAGCTAAAGATCGACCGCTGCTTCGTCGAGCAGATGACTGCGCGCCCGGAAGACGCCTCCATCGTTGGCGCGATCATCTCGCTCGCCCATAGTCTGCGCTTAAAGGTGATCGCGGAGGGCGTGCAGACACCCGAGCAGCTGCAACTGCTCGCCAAGCTCGGCTGCGACCAGTACCAGGGCTTCTACTTCAGCCCTGCGCTCCTCCCTGCGGAGTTCGAGAAGCTGGTGCGAGAGGATCCAGTCCTGACCGAGCAGGACGCGGAGCGAACCCACAGCAAGCTCGCCGGCTTGAAGGGCTGAAGACCCACAGCCCCGTGACGGCGGGAATTCGACGCCGCCACAAAGTCCCGGCGGTGCCGTGGCGACTGGTCACTCACTGAGCGATCGGCCGGAGGTGCACACGGCTCCGAACGCAGGGGATGCTCAATCAGCGAACACGGCGAGGGTGCGAAACTCAATGCTTTCGCGAGCCGGCACGCTCTCATCCTGCCTCGGATCAAGGAAGGCCGTGTGCGGGGTGAAGCGCGCGCGTCCGTCCGTCGCCGCGTCGTAGTTCTTGAATACCCACACCTCATCGGTGCGCATCTCCGGCAGGTAATACCATCGGTGCGCCGGGTTGAATCTCACGTAATAGATCTCCCCCGTCCGGTCCGGGTAGCGCAGCTCCGCGGCAACCAGGTCAGCGGGTGCGACCGAAGACGCATCGCAGAGAGCGAGTGGGCTGTCGCGCACGGGACCTGTGATCGGACGCCAGACATTCACCTGCGCGATGCGCCGTGCCGATGCGAGCGTCGTCCCGAGAATGGCTCTTGCCCGGAGCGGAGCAGAGTCGGCGGTGAAGTCCGTATGGACGTGGAACACGGGCCGCTTGTGTGCGCACGCCGGACCGGCTGGAAGCGCATTGTCGCTAGGCTCGCATGCGCTTGCGCCGCGGCGGACATTGTGATCGAAGACGACGACGTGCGCGGCGCCGGTCGCGGCGCGCGCGATTGCGGCGGCCTCTGCATAGCCCACACGACGCAGCTCCGTCTCGTCGTGGAAACTGCGCATGGCACTGCGATGCTCGAACACGGCCGCGCCCTCGACCTCGAGGCGCAGCGCGGGTGCCGCCTGGCGCACGCCGCGGATGGCGACGCTGTGAGGGACGAATTCGACGTTCGTCTCTGGCTCCCCAGCAGGCGCTGACCCGGCGTAGCAGAACAGCGGCTGTTCCAGCGTGCCGGCATAGTAGACCGCGCCGCTGACGACAGTGTCCCGATCCGAGTAGTCGTGCAAATCGATTCTCCTCGGCGGCACTATAGGTTGCGAAGATTGCGAAGCGGTTCAGAAGACCTGAACTGCTGTTAAGAAAGACTTGGCGAGTTCCGACGCCGCTCTGGCGCGAACTATCAATCGGCACACCGTTTCTCGTGGGAATCCCATCCCCTCGAGCACGCCAACGCGTCGCGGCATTTCGAGCCGCTCGGGCGCGGCGCCGCTCTCCGTGTGGACGCGGTGGATCTCGCTCGTCCCCTCCCAAGTGCCCTGCCACAGCGCCCCGTCAACGCAGCTCACGCATGTAACGAAGCTCGGTCGGGCGTCGCTGATCGGCCCACAACCGGCCGCCCGAGCATCGAAAATGCCTGATCTGAGCGGGCACTCGCATCATGCGGTAGGCTAGTTAAATAGAGGTTGCTACGCAGTGCCGACGCTGTGCGCTTTGCTGGTTAACTTGGACGGAGCTATTTGGATGCCCCTTCGAGAGTGGATACAGGCGGCGCGCAAGCGCGGTGCGAGTGACCTGCACTTGGAGAGCGCAGCGGCGCCAGTCGCGCGCGTGCGTGGCGAACTGCTCTCCGTCGGGGAAATCCTCGCTCCACCGGAGATCAAAGCCATGACGCATGAGCTGCTCGGACCACAGGCCTGGGAGCAGTTCACGCAGCGCGGATCGGCCGATCTGTCGCTAGTGGTTGGAAGCACCCGCTGTCGGATTAACCTGTATCGGACGATTCGTGGGTACGCCATCGCCATTCGGCTACTCAGTCCCTCGGTCAATGATCTGCGGTCCTGCAATCTGCATCCTGATTTTCGCTCCCTGATTGATGCCCATTCCGGACTGGTAGTGGTGTCGGGTCCCACCGGAAGCGGTAAAACCACGACACTCGCGGCGCTGCTAGAGGAGATCAATGGATCGCGCGCCTGTAACATCATAACGTTGGAGAGCCCGCTGGAATATCTGTTCTCGAATCGACGCTCATTCATTCGCCAGCGCGAGATACCTACACACTCACCTTCTTTTGAGCAGGGACTCATCGATTCGCTGCGAGAGAATCCGGACGTGCTAGTGGTGGGTGAGATGCGCACGCCTGAAGTTATGCGCCTTACCCTAAACGCTGCGGAAACCGGACACCTGGTGCTGGCGACAATGCATTCCGCGACCTGTGCGGAGGCAGTGACGCGGCTCTGTATGTCATTCGCACCCGAGATTCAGGGGAGCGTACGAGCCCAGCTAGCGGACTGTCTTGTGGGGGTGCTGTGCCAGCGGCTGGATTTCATCGAGACGCATCAATTACGGGTGCCACGTTGTGAGCTGCTATTGGCAAGCCAAGGCGCCAAAGGAACCATCAGGTCTGGCAACTTCAGCCAGCTCTCGAATGTCATTCAATCCGGCGGAGATGACGGCATGTGGAGCTTTGATCGTTATCAGCGCTGGATGAGTCAGCACAAACAGTGGGTAAGGCCAGCCACAGCGACGGCCGTTGTCGATGATCCACCCGCAGCGGTGGCGGCGCCGGCTGCCCCGGCCAAGCCGGCTGCAAAACGAACGCCGGTTCAGGCGCCCACTGACAACGCCGAGATTGTCATTGATGAAGAGCTCGACCTGTCCGAGATCGCTGAACTGGCAAAGCGCATTGAAGATCGCACGCCATAAGTGCGTTCAACCAATCGCGCACGACTGCGATGCCGGACAGTGGCCGATCGCTGAGCGAAATGTGGATGGCCATCTCTGCAGCAAGCTTCGCAAACTACTCGAGCGGGGGGAAGAATTCGGTGAGATTTTGAGTCATCTATCGTGAACATTTTGATTTATTTATCAATATATTATAACGGTTTCAGAGATTAATTCGAGGCCCCGGAGGGACCCGACGAGCGTACGAACTGCGGCCATTTCCCTGCAGTCCGGATTCTGAGACATCATCGCGGCCAGGTTGAAAGCAGGAGCTCTCGCGTCGCGGCAAGGCTCTCGAGTGCTCGCTTGCGGTTGGGTGTTAGCTGCCCCGGCCGCTGCTCACCTGTGCTTGGACCGAGTCAAAGAGAGCTCGTATCGACCTCTCGGGTGCTTGACCGGTCGTTCCATATCAGCGCTCTCTCAGTCCATCCAGCAGGGCTTTGTGGAAAGCCGCGGGATCTTGAATCATGGGTGCGTGGCCTAATTCTGGGAATTCAATCAGCTTCCCGTGCGGAAGCAGCGCGGCGGCGCGCTTGCCGAGCTCGTAGTAATGGCCGAGCTTTGCCCGGACGGCCGGTGGCGAAAAGTCCTTGCCGATGGCGGTCGTGTCCTTGTCACCAATCATGAGCAGCGTGGGTACCGAAATCTGCTGAAATTCGTATATTACCGGTTGCGTATAGATCATGTCGTAGATCGCAGCCGAATTCCAGGCGACGAGTTCCTTACCGGCGCCGGCATTTAGCCCGGCGAGCATATCGACCCATTGCTCGTACTCCGGCCTCCAATGTCCCGTGTAATACGTGCCGCGTTCATAGTTGCGAATGGCGTCCGCATTGGTCTTGAGTTCCCGTGCGTACCATTCATCGAGCGAGATCGACGGTACGCCCATGGCTTTCCAGTCCTCGAGACCGATGGGATCAACCAACACCAGTTGCTTTGTTTCAGCCGGGTACATGAGTGCGTAACGCACGGCAATCATGCCGCCCGTGGAATGAGCCACTAGCGTTGCCGCATTGATGCCCAGCGAGATCAGTAGCTCGTGGGTGTTCCGCGCCAGTTGCTGAAAGCTGTACTGATAGTGCTGCGGCTTGGTGGACTTGCAGAAGCCGATCTGGTCAGGCGCGATGACACGATAGCCGACTGCGACGAGCGTCTGGATGGTGGTGCGCCAAGTGGCCGCACAAAAGTTCTTGCCGTGTAAGAGAACGACTGTCTGACCGTTGTCTTGTTGCGGACGCACGTCCATATAGACCATATGCATTTGTTCCCGTTGCGAGGAGAACTGGAACCGCGCGACGGGGTACGGGTACTCGAAGCCCTGCAATTCTGGTCCGTAAGCGGTAATGCCGAATGCGAGCGTGGGGAACATTGCGAGACCAAGAATCTTGAAGATCATATGCGGACTCCAGTAGACATCGGCGCGGTCCCGAGTCGCGGAAACTGCTCATCCGACACATTCGACTCTGCTCGATCCAGCTCTGAAGAGGCAAGCGATTCTCGGCCAATGAGAAAGGAATTCTAGCCGAAGCTCAGCGCCATTCCTTCGGCTCATCCGAAGCCTTACCGGGAGCAACCTCCTGAATTCCGTAATCCAGTCGTGGCTATTGCTTAGGCAGTAAATTGGCAGAGAGTCCAGAGCCTGTCAGCCCAACGAAGGAGATCCTTCTCAGTCGGGTCTGGTCATCGGAGCGGACAGTCCAGAAAAGTCGATACGCGGCGAGGCAGTAATCGCTGCCGCCGTGGATCGCTGCAAGGGACAAAGGGTAAAGCGGATTGACTCTTGCTTGCCTCGCCGCCCAAGATTGCTAAAAGCAACCCATCTGGGACGAATGGGAGGACAGGATATTAAAAACGTCGATTGGAACAGAATCGCCGAGTTCGCCTGGCGGATTTTAGTGCTGGTCGTAGCCGTTGCAGTCATCCTCGTCGTTTCGCGCAATTGGACCCGATGGGAGGGCGGCCCAGGTTGGCAGAGAACCAATGATGCCTATCTGCAGGCGGACCTGACTCCGATTATCGCGAAAGTGGGCGGGTATCTGCGCAGTTTGCCGGTGCAGGACTTTCAGCGGGTCCACGCAGGCGAGGTGCTGGCGCAACTCGTCGACGATGACTATCGGGCCGCGGTGGTCCAAGCTGAAGCGACGGTGGCTGCCGACGAGGCTCAGTCAGGAGTGCTCAAGGCTCAGCATGAGCTCCAACGTGCCAACATCGATGCCGCCCGCGCGGCGGTCGCCTCTACCGAAGCCGCACAACTACAGAACGAACGCGACCTAACGCGACAACACTCGCTGTTGGAGACCGGATCCTCCTCCACCGAGGCGCGCGAGAAGCTGGAGACCTTGCACGCGCAACTCGTCGCTCAATTGGCCCAAAACCGCGCCCAGGCACTTGCCGCGCAACGCCAGCTGTCGGTCTTGGACAGCCAGCTGGCACAAAGCGAGGCGGCAACCGCCGGAGCACGCGCGGCCCTTGCGACCGCCAAGCTGAACCTTTCCTACACGACAATCATCGCTCCACAGGACGGCGTCATTGCTCAGCGCGCCGTAAAACCCGGACAGATGATTGGTGTCGGAACGCAGATCACGACCCTCTCGCCCCTGCCCCACGTGTGGGTCATCGCGAACTACAAGGAGACGCAGCTGACTCACGTGGCGGTCGGACAAAAGGTTGACATTTCCGTCGATACCTTCCCAGGCCACGTGCTGCACGGACACGTGCAGTCTTTCGCCCCCGCCTCAGGGGCCTCGTTCGCATTGCTTCCGCCCGATAATGCAACGGGTAATTTCACCAAGATCGTCCAGCGGATCGCCGTCAAGATCCTGATCGACGACACGGACGGGCTGACCGAAAGGCTGCTGCCGGGCATGTCGGTCGAGACGAGCATCGATGCCCGCGATGGAGCTCGTCGATGACTTCCCAAAGCGCTCGGTCGACTGCCGACGCACCACCGCCACCCAGGCAGAGTACCCTCACGCCGCCGCCCGCCCAGCCTGCAACCTCTATTCCATGGCTCGGTTTAATTGCGGTGCTGATGGGCACCTTCATCTCGACCCTGAATGGTCGTCTCTCAAGCTTCGGGCTTGCCGATATCCGGGGCGCCGTGGGCGCAGGATTTGACGAGGGAGCCTGGATCACAACCGCGCAAACCGTTGCTCAGATGTTCGTTACGCTGTTCTCCATTTGGATGGGGGCAGCCTACGGACCGCGCCGAGTCCTCATCGGGGCCTCCCTTGCCTTCGCGCTGGTCTCGCTCCTGACACCCTATGCCAGCACGCTTCCGATGCTGCTGGTCATGCAGTTTTTGGGCGGCTGCGCCTCCGGATTCTTCATTCCGCTCACTTTGGCTTTCATTCTGCGGAACGTGCCTCCGAAGTATTGGGTGTACGGTATTGCGCTGTATGCGCTAAATCTCGAGCTCTCGCTCAATATCTCCGCCTCGCTCGAGGGGTACTACATTGAGCATCACTCCTGGCGATGGATCTTCTGGCAGAACGTCCCCCTGGCGCTAATCATGACGGTCTGTCTGCGCGCTGGAATTCCTCCGGGAAGGCCCCCGCCCTCGCAACGCCCGCCCCTCGATGGCTTCGGGCTCCTGCTCGGTGGGTTGGGGCTCGCGATCACTTACGCCGCACTCGATCAGGGCAACCGACTCGACTGGCTGAACTCAGGACTTGAGTGGGGGTTGCTGTGCGGAGGAGCGCTCCTGATCGCGGCATTCCTCTTACACGAGTGGATCACTCCTCATCCCATCTTCAATCTTCGGGTCGCCATGAAGGCCCCGATGCCGGGGCTGTTTGCGCTCGTCGCGTTCCTGCGACTGACGATCCTGGCCACCGCCTTCCTCATACCCCTGTATCTCGGGTCGGTCAGAGGTTTCAGGTCGCTCGAAGTCGGCGAGACCCTGATCTGGGTCGCGGCGCCGCAGCTCCTCCTTTGCCCGCTCTCGGCACTGATACTGCAACGCACGGACGCGCGCCTCCTGGCCTGCATCGGCTTCATCTTCATCAGCGTTGCCTGCCTGATGGTCGCCTATGGCCTCACGCCTGATTGGGGATCGACCCAGTTCCTGCCCTCACAGCTTCTGCAGGCAGTCGGCCAGAATTTCGCGCTCTCGGGCTTGGTTTTCTTCGGCGTCCTGCATCTCAAACCCGAGGAGGCACTGACCTTCGGCGGGGTTCTCCAGACTGCGCGAGTGATGGGCGGGGAGATCGGAACTGCCTTCATCAACACCTGGACGAGAGTGCGCGAACAAGTGGCCTCCAATCTGATCGGTCAGCACGTGCAGATCGGGGATGCCGATGTGATTGGCCGCATCCACGCCTATGGTTCGATCACCTCAAGGGTATTCAATCCACAGGGCGATTCGCTGCGCGGCGAGACTGTGCTCAGCAACGCGATCCGGGCCGCCGCGACGACTCAGGCAGTCATGGATGGGTTCGTGGCTATCGGGTTGATGACAGTCCTGGCACTGCTGCTCCTGCTTTACCGCAGTGCGGCCCCTCTGGGCCCGGCCTCTCCACCGCCCTTCTTCTCACGACCTGCGAAGCTGCCGTGAAACGCGCCGTCCTCGCATTGACGCTGGCTCTTCTGGTCTCATGTCGCGTGGGACCCAACTATCGGCCTCCCGAACTGCCGAAGCACGCTGAAGGCCCTCTGGTATCCGTGAACGAGGCTACCGAGAGCCGCGCCTCACCGCCCGATGCCTGGTGGCGACTCTACGGCGATACACAGATGGACGCTCTCGTCGAGGAAGCTTTCACGGCCAATCGTGATCTGGTCGCCGCGCAAGCGAATCTTGCGGCCGCGCGCGCGGTACTTACGGTGGCCCGGAGTAATCGCTACCCGTCGACGCAGATCATCGCTGGCGGCGTCCGCGGACGGGATCCCACTACCGACGAAATTCTCGAGCTTAACGGCCAGCGGCCCCAAAACTTCTGGCTCTTCGAGGATCTCTTTGAAGTCGGCTATGAAGTCGATCTGTTTGGTCGGGTGCACCGACAAATCGAGGTAGCCGGCGCAGATGAGGAGGCGGTCGCGGCGCTGCGAGACAGCGTTCAAGTCGTTGTCGCCTCCGAGACTGTCCGAGCGTACGCTGCCATCTGTGCCTTGGGGCAGCAGGTTGCGGTAAGCCGTCACTCGCTCGAGGTCGTCAGTCGCGAAGCGGAAATCACGCGCCAGCGTTACGAAGCCGGTGCG
>Ga0302326_10003844_pt1 | contig 35173 bp, 38 predicted proteins | sample Palsa_T0_3_FD_202264 | JGI IMG/M metagenome (GOLD analysis project Ga0302326, IMG submission 202264) | Peat permafrost microbial communities from Stordalen Mire near Abisko, Sweden - Palsa_T0_3 | ecosystem: Environmental > Terrestrial > Soil > Palsa > Peat permafrost | place: Sweden: Abisko...
AGCTTTGGAAGCGCAAAAGATTCCGCCTCCGTCCTGAGCGATCCGCACGCGCTGGAGCCGCCGGGACGGCTCGATGTCGAGACCTTGCGCCGGCTGGCGGCTGTCTAGCCGTCTCGCCGTCTCGCCGTCTCGCCGCGAGTCTTGCCGCGAGCCGGTCCGGCGCGACCTTCAGGCGAGCCACTGCGCCAACGGGAGCGTGGCCCCGGCCGCCGCGAGCTGCTCCGGGGTGGCGCCGGCGACGGGGGGCAGGGTAGCCACCGCGACGTCGCCGAGCGCGGCGATGGTCTCGCGATTGGAGCGCTCGATGGCGCTCGGGGACTCGGGCCAGGGGGTCAGCACGACCGCAGCGATGTCGAGCCCGGCGCTACGGGCGGCCTCCAGCGTGAGCAGCGTGTGGTTGATCGTCCCCAGGCCAGTCCGTGCGGCGATCACGATCCGCAGCCCGAGGTCGCGGGCGAGCTCGCGGACGTCGTAGCCGGGGGCGATCGGGACGAGCAGCCCGCCGACGCCCTCCACGATCGCGGCGCCGCACCCGTTCACGGCTTCGCGGATCTGAGTCCGGAGTGCCGCCGGGTCGATCGGCACGCCCGCCAGCTCGGCAGCGAGGTGGGGTGAGACCGCGGGGCCGTAGCGGATCAGCGCCACCGCGTCCGGATCGACGCCCGCCGCGCGGGCGAGCAGCTCGTGGTCCGGGGGCCAGTCGGGATCGGTGGGCTCGTCGAGACCGCTGAGGACCGGCTTCAGCGGGCGAACGGGCTCGCCGGACGCGCGAAGCGCGGCGACGATCGAGGCGGCCAGCACGGTCTTCCCGACCCCCGTGTCGGTGCCGGTGACAAACAGGCCACGCACGCGCAGGCGAACTTCGGGTTACGCCAAGCTACGCCGCGCGGGCGATCGGCGCCGGCGCTTCGTGGTCGAACGGACGCGTGGCGGCCGCCGATTCGGCATCGAACAGACCCGTCGGAACGGGCTCCTCCGGGTCCGCCCAAGCGTGCTCGTCCTCCTCCCACGCGGGATCGTCCTCCTCCCACGCCGGACCGTTCGTCCGCCCATCACCGTCCGTTGTCCTCGGCGCGACGCCCATTTTCGGCGCGGCGCGTGGCTCGAAGCCCTCGGCGCGAGCCACCTGGGCGATCGTGCGGGCCGCGGCAGCAAGCTCATCGGCGCGGTGCGAGGCCATCACGGCGAGGCGCAGGCGCGAGGTTCCGGCCGGGACGGTCGGAGGCCGGATCGCCTGAGAGAACACGCCACGAGTGAGCGCGCCCTCGCAGATTCGCATCGCCAGCTCGGCGTCCCCGACGACGATCGGAATGATCTGTGTGCTGGACCCGTGGAGATCGAATCCCTCGCGCTCGAGCGCGACTCGGAAAGCGGCGGCGTTCGTAGCCAGCTTCTCGACCCGGCGCGGTTCCTCCTCGAGGATCTCGAGTGCCGCGAGAGCACCCGCCGCCGCCGGCGGGGGGAGGGCGGTGGAGAAGATGAAGGTGCGGGCGGCGTTGACCAGGTACCTCGACATGGTCCGATCGCAGGCGACGTAGGCGCCGTACGACCCGAGGGCCTTTCCCAGCGTGCCCACGATCACGTCCACCTGGTCCTCCAGCCCCGCTGCGGCGAGCGCGCCACGACCACCGGGCCCGAGCGCGCCGGTCCCGTGCGCCTCATCGACCATCACCCTCACCTGGTAGCGCTCCGCGAGCGCGACGATCTGCTCGAGCGGTGCGACGTCCCCGTCCATCGAGAACACGCCGTCGGTCACGATCAGGGCGCCGCGGCCCTCGGCTTGGGCAAGGCCCCATGCCAGGTGCTCGACGTCGCCGTGGTGATAGATGAACACCTCGGCGCGCGAGAGGCGGCAGCCGTCGATGATCGAGGCGTGATTCAAGGCGTCGGAGAAGACCACGTCCCCCGGGCGGGCCAGCGCTGCGACCACGCCGGTATTGGCGAGGTAGCCGGAGCCGAAGAGCAGGGCGGTCTCGCGCCCCTTGAATGCGGCCAGGCGCTCTTCCAGCCGCCGGTGGATGGTCATCGTCCCGGACACGAGGCGCGATGAGCCGCTGCCCACGCCCCAGCGCATCGCGGCGTCCGCCGCCGCTGTGCGCACGCGCGGATGATCGGCGAGGCCGAGATAGTTGTTGGAGCACAGCAGCAGGACCGGCTTGCCGTCGAGCACGACGTGCGGGCCCTGCGGGCCACTCACGAGGCGGGTGCGACGGCTCAGCCCCATGGCTTTCAGCTCATCCAGCCGCGCCTCGATCTCGATCATCGCTTTTGGAACATAACGCGGAGCCCGGACGTCAAAGGCCGACGCATGGCGGCCATCCGTGGCGAGCCCGGGCGGCCATCCCTGGAGGTATCATTTCCCCGCTCACCGGCAGCGATTCAGCGGAGGGGGAGGCTAGCTCGTGCACTACCCACGTCGTCACCTGAACCCGTTCCAGGCCTCGAGGCTCGGGGTGATGACTGCCGTCGTGCTCGTCGCCATCGGCGCCGCGCTCGCGGGTTCCGCCCTTGCGGGCGCGACGCGGACGCGTACGCACATCTACGAGGCGTTCACCGCCTCCGGCGCCCCCGCGGTCCACGTCAAGAGCACGGTTCGCGGAGAGTGCAACGGCGGCTCGGCGGCGACCGATCGCGACGACGCGTGGCGCTGCTTCTCGGGGAACGACGTCTACGACCCGTGCTTCAGCTCGAGCAAGGCGAAGGGAATCGTGCTCTGCCCGACCGGCCCGGGGAGCTCCTCAGCAGTCAAGATCAAGCTGACCGCGCGGCTGAGCGACGGAAACAGGGGCAAGCCCTCGAAGTCCGGTGCGCCCTGGGCCGTCGAGACGACGTCGGGGACGAAGTGCGAACTGAATACCGGCGCAACCACAATCGTTGACCATCGGCGCGCCAACTATTTCTGTGAGCACAGCACCAGCGTCCTGTGGGGCAGCCCGTCGCGCGAGTCGGAGCCGTGGACCATCTACTCCGCCCCGGCTACGGCGACCAAGCTCACGCGCAAGGTCAAGATCTCGGTCGCGTGGTTCTGACGTCGGCTGGATGACACCGCGCGTCTGGCGCGCCTGCTAGCTGGTCAGGCCACGCCGGGCGGCGGCCGCCGACGCCTCGCGCGTCTCACGGCCACGCCCGGTGTTGGGGGCGCCGTCCGGACGTTGCGGAACCGTGCGCTTGTGCTGGAACCGCAGCTGGGACGCCGGATCCCAGAGGTGAACCTCGAGCGGCGCCTCGGAGCGCCGCTCGAGCGCCTCGGCGACGACATCGGGCGTCTCCCCGTCGAGCCAGCCGGAGCGGTTGTCCGGACGGGGGTTGGATCCGTTGTCCGGCTGTCGCGCCACGTTCAGGCCGAGCTCCTCAAACATCGACCGGTCCTCCTCCGGCGTGTTGCCGAGCGTGGTGAGGAAGTTGCCCATCATCACTCCGTTCAGCCCCGCCTTGACGGCCAGCGCCTGGAGGTCGCCGAGGTTCTCTACGCGCCCGCCGCAGAGGCGGAACAGCGCCTCCGGGAGGACCAGGCGGAAGATGGCGATCCACTTCACGGTCTCCCACGGGTCGAGCAGGTCGCGATCGCCGAACTTAGTGCCCGGCCGCGGGTTGAGCAGATTGATGGGGACGCTGGTGGGGTTGATCCCGGCGAGCTGGAACGCCATCTCGACGCGCTGCTCGCGCGTCTCGCCGAGGTTGAGGATGCCGCCGACGCAGGTTTCGAGCCCGGCCTCGCGGACCGCGTCGATGGTCCGCAACCGTCCCTCGTAGCGGACCGTCGTAGAGACCTCGGGGTAGTAGGAGGCGGCGGTCTCGACATTGTGGTGGACGCGCTGAATGCCCGCGTCCTTGAGCGCCTTGGCGCGTTGCACGGACATGTGGCCGACGGACGCGCAGCGCTTGAGATTGGTGTGCTCGGCGACGAGCCGGGCGCCCGCGAGCACCTTCTCGAAGTCCCGTTTGGAGAGCCCCTGGCCCTGGGTCACCATGCAGAAACGATGAGCTCCCGCCGCCTCCGCTGCGCGCGCGTGCTCGAGGATCTGCTCCGGCTCCATCATCGCGTGCATCGGCGTGTCGGCCTCGGCGTACTTCGACTGGGCGCAGAACCCGCAGTCCTCGGCGCACCCGCCCGACTTCGCGTTGACCAGGGAGCACATGTCGGTCGAGTCTCCGAAGCTCTCGACCCGGGCCCGCCAAGCGCGCTCGACGAGCGCCTCGATCTCGGCCGGGTCCTCGATCTCTCCGAGCCGGAGGGCTTCCTCGCGCGTGATCAACGGGGGCATGGCCCGGAAGATAGGAGGCGAGCCGGACGCTACCCCGCGGCTGTCTCGTGGCGCGGGGAGGCCGCGCGGCCGATCGTGGTGGTCAGCCCCACTGGTCCGTGGTGGTCAGCCCCACTGGTACTGGAGGAACTTCCCGTCGAGGGTGATCCGGACGCGGTCGCCCCCCGGATCGGGCACCCGCTCGACGTCGGCGCGAAAGTTGATCGCGCTCATGATGCCGTCGCCGAACTCCTCGTGGATCAGCGCCTTCAGGGCGGGGCCATAGACGAGGATGACCTCGTAGAGACGATAGATCGTCGGGTCCACGGGGACCGGGCCATCGAGGGCGCCGCGGGTCGGGATCTGCTGGAGCGCGGCGGTGGCCTCGGCCGGTAGGTCGAGCATCGCCACGAGCTCCTCCGCCTCGTCCGCGGTGAACGGATGCTGCCCGAGGACGGCCGCGGCGAGCCAGACCTTGGGCCGGCCGAGCCGGTCGGCGAGCTCGGCAAACGTGAGCTTGCGTTCCTGCATCGCCGCTTCGATCACATCGCCGACCTCGCGCTTGGTCATCATCGAGGTCGAAGTATTTCAGGCCGCCGGGTGCCCCGGGCGGGAGCCGGAGCGCCGCGCTCAGCGTCCGCGCCACTCCGGCCGGCGCTTCTCACCGAACGCTCGCACCCCTTCGCGGAAGTCCTCGGAGGAGAAGCAGGATTTGCGGAGCTCGATCACCTCCTGCTCGACGTCGGGGGCGAGGGTGGTCCCGCCCCGGAGCACGGCACTGATCACGCGCTTGTTACCGCGGTTGGCGAGCGGGGCGCCGGAGGCGATCTCGACCGCGATCTTGAGCGACTCCTCCTCCACCTCCTCCGGCTCGCGAACGGCATTGATGAGGCCCCACTCGAGTGCAGTGGCAGCGTCGATGTTGCGCCCGACGAAGAACAGCTCGCGGGTCCTCGAGGCGCCGATCGCGTCGATGAACTTGCGGATCCCGGTGTGCGAGTAGACGACGCCGAGCTTGGAAGGAGGCATCCCGAGCGAGATCCGGGCGGCGGCGAGGCGGAGATCGCACGAAAGCGCGAGCTCGAGTCCGCCGCCGATCGCGTGGCCATTGAGCACCGCGACGGTTGGATAGGGGTAGCTCTCGAGCGCCTCGATCGCCGCCGTGAACGGGTGGGCGATCAGTCGTTCGGCGTGCTCGGCGAGGATCTCGTCGGCCAGGTTGCCGATGTCGTATCCGGCCGAGAACATGTTGCCCTCGCCGGTGATGAGCACACACCGGGCGTCGAGCTCGGGGATCGTCGCCTCGAGCGCGTCGAGAATCGCGCTGTCAAGGGCTCCCCGCTTCGTGGGGTTGGAGATCGTGAGCCGGGCCACCGCGGGCGCCGGCTCGTCGATCAGCAGCTTTCCGCTAGTCAAGGACCACGAGTGTGTCGCCCTCTGCCACAGACTGGCCTTCCTCGCACCGGATCTCCCTGACCACGCCTGGATCCTCGGCCTCCACCGGCATCTCCATCTTCATCGACTCGAGGACGACCACGGTGTCGCCCTCCTCGACGCTGTCGCCAACCTCGACCTCGATCTTCCAGACGGTGCCCGTGATGTGGGCCTCAACGTCAGTCACAGCGGAAACCCTCCTGTGCTCGCGATCATGGGCCGCAGCATATCCGCGGGCGACGGGTTCGGGGCATTGCGTGACATGGGCGGGTGCCGTCGCGGGGCGACATCCGAACCATCCACCAAAATGCGGGATCAGATCGTGGCGACGGTTGACTGTCGACCCGCGGGCCGGTTGCATCGTTCAGCAAGGAGAGCAAGTCGATGCCCCCAACACAGATCTTCGTCAGTACGCGCTCGCGCCGCGAATATCCACGTCGGCGCCCCTCGTCGGCAATCGTCCCCTTCTCGGCGCTTTTGGTCGCCGTCCTCGTGGTGCTGGTGTGGGCGCTGGCCTTCATGCTGTGGGGGGGCGGGATCTGAGCGGCGCGGGGCGCGGGCGGCGGCCGGGTGGCCCGGTCGCGACGCGCGGCCGCGCCGGTGATGGCCGCGCGGCCGCGACGGTGACGGCCGCGACGGTGACGGCCGCGCGGCCGCGCGTAGGTACTGGACGGGGCGGCTGGGTATGGCAGCGGGACCTGGCCGACAAACGTCCCGTATGAGCGTGTCGCGAAACTCAGCAGCGCGGCGGTGATTTGCCGCCGGCTCCAGGCGGCATGTCGGCTTTGCTCCACTCGTCATGCCGGGTCGGCGATCACGTCGCGGATCGCGAAGCGGCCGCCGGGGGCCCGCGGCGATCGTCGCCCCACCCGCTGCGGCCCGCCGGCGCCCTCTCCGCGGCACCTCAGTCCCTCAAGCCTCGGGCGCGTGATGAATAATCCATGAAGGTCAACGGTTTTTCATCACGCCCCCGTCCTTCGACCCTGTAACACCGCCCCGGGCGGCGGCTGTAGCCCTCCCGCGTTCTCGCCCGGCATGCCGGCGCCGTCCCACTCGGCGAGACAAACCGCCCAGTCCTTTCGCAACAGCCTCGTATAGACACGTTTCTCAGCCAGGTGGCAGAAATCGTCCGATAAGAGTCATTGCGGACAGCGTCTGGGCGCGCCATGATCGCGACCATGACTGTGGCGACCCGGCGGCGAGTGGTGGTGCTCGCGTTCCCCGATGTGCAGATGCTGGACGTGACGGGCCCATCCGAGGTGTTCTCGCTCGCCGAGCGGTTCCACGGGCCGGCGTATGAGCTCGAGCTCGTGGGGGTGGACCGGCCCGGCGTCGCCAACGCTAACGCCCCGCCCGCACGGGACGCCTCGCCCGCGCAGACCGCCCCGCCCGCACGGGACGCCTCGCCCGCGCAGACCGCCCCGATCGCCGCCTCCAGCGGACTGCGCCTCCTCCCCGACCATCGACTCGCCACCTGCCGCGGCCCGATTGACACCCTGATCGTGCCGGGCGGGGTGGGGGTCAGCGCCGTGCAGCACGACGAGCGGTTGATCGCGTGGATCCGCGCGGCCGCTGCGCGCTCGCGCCGTGTCGCGTCCGTTTGCACCGGCGCCTTCCTGCTCGCGAGCGCCGGACTGCTCGATGGCAGGCGGGCGACGACGCATTGGAACGCGTGCGCGCAGCTCGCTCGCCGGTATCCGTCGATCGAGGTCGTGCCCGACCCGATCTTCGTGCGCGACGGGAACGTCTACACCTCCGCCGGGGTGACGGCGGGCATCGACCTGGCGCTCGCCTTGGTCGAGGAGGACCTGGGGCACCGCGTCGCGCTCGCGGTCGCGCGCTCGCTGGTGCTGTTCGTCCGGCGGCCGGGAGGCCAGGCGCAGTTCAGCGCCGGCCTGGCGACCGGGGAGGCCGAACGCGCCTCTGTGCGCGATCTACAACGCTGGCTCGCCGACCACCTGAACGAGGACCTGACCGTGCCTGCGCTCGCCGGGCGCTGCTTCATGAGCCCGCGCAATTTCGCGCGCGTGTTCGCCCGCGAGGTCGGCCTGACCCCCGCGGTCTACGTCGAGGCACTGCGGCTCGAGCGGGCCCGCCTGCTGCTGGAGAGTACGGAGCTGCAGGTCGAGGAGATCGCCGCCCGTTGTGGCTACGGCACGGTCGAGACGATGCGCCGAGGGTTCGCGCGACGACTGCATGTCACTCCCAGCGAATACCGGGCGCGCTTTCAGACGCCTTCCGCGAGCGTCATCCCGATCAGGAGGCAGGCACCGTGAAGATCGCGATCCCCATCTTTGACCGCTTCACCGCGCTTGACGCCGTGGGACCCTACGAGGTGCTCTCGCGCCTGCCCGGGGCGACGGTCCACTTCCTCGCCGCCGAGCCGGGACCCAAGCGAACCGAGACCGGCATGCTCGCGCTGACCGCCGACCTCGCGCTCGACGAGCTCACCGACCCCGATGTGGTGGTGGTGCCTGGAGGCTTCGGCACCCGCGAGCTGATGCACGACGAACAGCTCCTGGGCTGGCTGCGCCGCGCGCACGCGACCTCGGCGTGGACGACCTCGGTATGCACCGGCTCGCTGCTGCTCGCGGCGGCCGGTCTGCTCGATGGGCTCGAGGCGACGACCCATTGGCTGGTGCTCGAGATGCTGGCCGAGTACGGTGCGCGCCCGGTAAGTCGCCGCGTGGTTGAGCACCCGGAGGCCCGGATCATCACGGCAGCGGGGGTGTCGGCGGGAATTGACATGGCGCTCGGGCTCGCCGCGCGGATCGCCGGCGCCGCGTACGCCCAGGCGATCCAGCTCGGGATCGAGTACGACCCCGAGCCGCCGTTCGACGGCGGCTCGCTCGCGAAGGCGCCGCCCGAGATTGTCGCGCTCGTCCGCGGCTCAGCCGGCACCCTGGCGTGAACGGACTCAGGCGTCGACCGGCGCCGCGGATGCCCGCACGAACGCCTCGAGCAGCGGATGCGGGCGTCCGGTTTCGCTGGTGCCGACCTGCGGCTGGAACGCGGTGGCCAGGAAGAAGGGGTGATCGGGCAGCTCGATCGCCTCCACCCCGGCATCGTCGGCGTAGGCCGACAGGACCACGCCCGCGTGCTCGAGGGCCGCGGCGAACTCGCCCGCCAGGCCGTAGCCGCAATAGTGGAATCCCTCGAAGGGCTCGGGCCCACAAATTGCTGCGAGCAGCGTGCCGGCGGCCGGACGGACGGTCCGCCGCTCGCCGTAGAGCGAGCACCGCAGCGGCTCGATCACGAGCTCATCTCCCTCCGGATCGCTCTCGGCGTGGGCGGCCGCGGTGACACCGGCGAGCGCGCGAGCGAGCGCGACGCAGGCGTACTGAAAGCCGCCGCAGGTGCCGAGGAACGGCGTTCGAGGTGGCGAGACAGTGGGCGATCGCGTCGAAGGCGACCTGATCGTCGCGGGACGGCGTGCCGGGCAGCAGCCAGATCCCGTCGGCCGAGGCCAGGTCGCGCGCCTGCTCACTATCGGTGGCGACCCATGCACAGCCGGGGAGCAGCGCGAGCGCCGCGTCGATCTCGCGATGGGTGAGGAAGCTCGGATCTCGGTCCCCGAGCGCGATGATCTCCACCATCGAAACGACATCTCCCCCCTAATCCCGAAGCGCCGCGCGCAATGCGGGCGTGAGCTCCGGCGGCCGGAGCTCGCGGACCTCGACGTTGTCGGCCTCCACCCACGTGGCCGCCTCGCGCAACGCGCCGGCCAGCGCGCCCACCGCACCCGGCTCCACGGTCGCCCGCTTGGCCACGAGCGTGCGACCCTCGCGGCCCGGGTCGACACGCCCCACCAGTCGCCCGCCCGCCAGCAACGGCATCGCGAAGTAGCCGTGGACGCGCTTGGGGGCCGGCACGTAGGCCTCGAGCCGGTGCTCGAAGCCAAACATCCTGAGCGTCCGGCGCCGGTCCCAGACGAGCGAGTCGAACGGCGACAGCAGCGTCGTACGGTGCCGGCCGCGAGTTTCCAGGGCGGCGAGCGCGGCTGGGTGTGCCCACGCCGGCTCGCGCCAGCCGGCGACGCGAACCTCGACCAGCGAGGTATCGGCCAGCGCTGCCAGCAGCTCGGCCCGCTTGAGCCGGTGAAAATCGGCCAGGTCGCCGGCCGTGGCGACGCCCAGCGCCCGGCCGGAGATCTCCGCCAGCGCCCGCACGCAGTCGCGATCGTCGGGTTCTGAGGCGGCCAGCACGGGCGAGGGCAGCGCGCGCTCAGGCAGGTCGTAGACGCGCCGGAAGCCGCGACGGGTCGCGCATACGACCTCACCGAGATCGAGCAGCCACTCGACAGCCACCTTGACCTCCGACCAGTCCCACCAGGGGCCCCCGCGCTTGGCGCCGCCGAGCTCGGTCGAGGTCAGCGGGCCCTCGCTGCGCAGGCGCGCGAGCAGCTTCTCGCCGACCCCCTCGGGGACCTGATGCCATCGCTGGCCTCGGGCGCGAAACTGGCGCCGGCGAAAGGCGAACAGCGGCCACTGGTCCGCCGGCAGCACGCAGGCGGCGTGCGCCCAGTACTCGAACGCCCGCCCGCCCGACCAGTACGCGCGCTCGACCGCTTCGCGCCCGACCGGCCCGAGGCGGGAGTAGGCGACGAGCTCATGCGAGCGGGCAAGCACCGAGATCGTGTCGAGCTGCACCGCGCCGAGGCGCTCCAGCATCGCCGGCACGCCGCCGCGACGCGATCCCGCGCCGAGTACACCCTGCGCACGCAGCGCGGCGCGACGGGCCTCGGCGGCTGAGAGCTCGGGCGGGGACACCAGGCGATCCTGCCAAGCGCGCGCGACGGAACGAGCCGCGCCCGGTGTCAACCTCCCCGCGCCCGGTGTCAACCTCGGCGTACCGGGTAGCCTGCCCCGGCGGTGATCCTCGCGATCGACCAGGGCACGACCGGCACGACATGCCTCGTCTTCGACGATCAGGCCGAGCTGATCGGGCGGGCCTACCGTGAATTCGAGCAGCACTTCCCCGCTCCCGGGTGGGTCGAGCACGATGCGGACGAGATCTGGATCGTCACCCACGCCGTGGCCGGGGAGGCGCTCGAGGATGCCGGCCTGCGGGTCGGGGAGCTGGCGGCGGTGGGAATCACCAACCAGCGCGAGACCGTGTGCGTATGGGATCCGCAGACCGGTGAGCCGCTGCACCGCGCGATTGTGTGGCAGGACCGCCGCACGGCTGGTCGGTGCGATGTTCTCAAGGCTGCCGGCTACGAGCCACTGGTGCGCACGCGCACGGGGCTCGTGCTCGATCCGTACTTCTCGGCGACCAAGATCGAGTGGCTGCTGAGCAACGTCGAGGGCCTGCGCGAGCGCGCCGAGGACGGCCGCGCCGTGTTCGGGACGATCGACTCCTGGCTCATCTTCAAGCTGACCGGCGAGTACGCGACCGACCCGTCGAACGCCTCGCGCACGATGCTGTTCGACATCGGGTCAGGGGCGTGGGACCCGGACCTGCTGGAGCTGCTGCAGATCCCAGCCCGGGCTCTGCCCGAGGTGAGACCGAGCTCCGGCGAGTTGGGAGTGACCAGGCCGGAGGCGCTGCACGGCCATGCGGTACCGGTCGCGGGCGTGGCCGGCGACCAGCAGGCGGCGCTCTTCGGCCAGGCCTGCGTCGACCCGGGCCTCGGCAAGAACACCTACGGCACCGGGTCCTTCGTGCTCCAGAACGCCGGCCACAAGCGACCGCCGCCGGTCCCCGGGCTGCTCAGCACGGTCGCCTGGGGCATCGGTCCGCGGCTCTCGTACGCGGTCGAGGCTTCGATCTTCGTCACCGGGGCAGCGATCCAGTGGCTCCGCGACGGGCTGGGGATCATCGACGAGGCGGCGCAGTCCGAACAGCTCGCGGCATCGCTCGAGGCCAACGACGGCGTCTACTTCGTCCCGGCGCTCACCGGGCTCGGGTCGCCGCACTTCGATCCTTACGCGCGGGGGACGATCGTCGGGCTCACGCGGGGCTCGACCAGGGCGCACCTCGCGCGCGCGGCACTCGAGGCAATCGCCTATCAGACGGCCGACGCGGTTCGTGCCATGGAAGCCGCGAGCCATCGGCCGTTGATCGAGCTTCGCGCCGACGGGGGAGCCACCGCCAACGCCTGGCTGATGCAGTTCCAGGCCGACATGCTCGGAGTGCCCGTGCTCGTGCCCGAGATCGCCGAGACCACCGCGCTCGGTGCCGCCTACCTCGCCGGCATCGGCATCGGGCTGTGGACGGTCGATCGCGTCGGCGCGAGCTGGCGCGAGCGACGCCGGTACGAGCCGGCGATGAGCGCCGACGAGCGCGAGACGCTCCAGACCGGGTGGGGACGGGCGCTCGAGCGGGCGCGCGCATGGGTCGAGGCGTAGCCTGAAGGATTGACTGCCATGACCGACGACACCGAGTCCGTAGACCTCGACCTGCTTGCGGCATCGCTACGTGCCGACACAGGCGACCTCGACGCGTTCGTCGAGAGCCTCGCGGTAAAGCTCGAGGAGGCGATCCCACGCCGGGTCCGCGTCGACCGGCGCAAGTCCGGGATGTTCGGACCCAAGCTTGTCCGCCAGATCGTCGTCGACCTCGGCGACCAGCGACTCGAGCTGCGGTATGCACGCGACCTGGAGACCCGGCGCGCCAAGCTGTCCGGCGGGATCGTGCTCAAGAGCGAGCAGCTCGACACCGAAGCCTGGCTGGCGGCCCTCGGCGGGGCGCTGGCGGACGAGGCGAGACGCAGCGAAACCACTCGTCAGGCGCTGCAGCGCCTGCTGATCTAGGAGATTGCAGATGGGCTTCTTCAGCCGTCCAGATGATGACCAGGAGAACCAGGAGGCGCAGGAGCCCGCGGCTTCGGCGGCGACGATCGAGAACGGCGGACCCGAGCAGGCGCCCCAGGCCGGGGGATATGAGGCGGGATCGCTCGCCGGCATCCCGCAGTCGGGTCGCGACCGAATCGCACGGATGAAGCAGGACGTGGCCCGAGGGTTCTTCACCAGCGACCTGTCGGTGAACGAGTTCCTGCTCGTCAAGCAGTCGGGGTTCGAACCGCTTGGGCTGGTGCTCGGCAGCTCGATCTACCACATCGGCTTTCAGCAGGCGATGTGGAACCAGAGCCAGGAGATGGCCGTCCTCACCCAGGCCATGTACCACGCGCGCGAGCTCGCGATGACGCGCATGGAGGAGGAGGCCGATCAGCTCGGCGCCGACGGGATCGTCGGCGTCCGTCTCGAGATCGGCCGCTACCAGTGGGGCGCCGACCTGGCCGAGTTCATCGCCGTCGGCACTGCCGTCAAGCACTCCGCCGGCGAGCTGCACCGGGCGCCCAACGGCCGGCCGTTCACCTCCGATCTGAGCGGACAGGACTTCTCGACGCTGCTCCGGTCCGGCTACCGGCCGGCGGGGCTGGTGATGGGCAACTGCGTCTACCACGTCGCCCATCAGGGCCTGCGCGCGTCCTGGAAGCAGATGGGACGCAATCTAGAGCAGCCGAACTTCACCCAGGCGTTGTACGAGGCACGCGAGCTGGCGATGGAGAGGATGACCAACGAGGCGAACGACCTTCAGTCCGCCGGGATCGTCGGCGCGAGAATCGCCCAGGGCAGCCACGGCTGGGGAGCTCACGTGATCGAGTTCCTCGCGATCGGGACCGCGGTCGTGCCCGTCAACGTCGACCATCAGATCGAGCAGCCATCGCTGGTACTACCGCTCAGCGGATGAATCGCGTTAAGGTAGCGGCCGGAGCGATGCCCGACGTAGCGCTCAAACCCCAGATCTACAAGGATCCGCGCCCGAAGGAATACTTCGACCGCTTTCACGCGCGCTCACGAACGCGCGAGCCCAACGCGGTGTACGAGCTGGTCCGGGTCGTGACGATGCTGCACGGGTTGATCACCTTTCGTGCACGCGGGTTGGGAGCGGAGAACGTCCCGCCGGGGCCCGTGATCCTGGCACCCAACCATGCATCGTTCATGGACCACTTCTTCACCGGCGCCTTCATCCGGCGGCGGGTGCGGTTCATGGCCAAGTCGCAGATGTTCAAGCCGCCCTTCGGACCACTGGTGTACAGCCCCGGCGGAGTCTTTCCCGTGCGCCGGGGTCATCACGACGAGGAGGCATTCATCACCTCGTTCGAGATCATCCGCCGCGGTGGCGCGGTCGTGATGTATTGCGAGGGCGGACGCTCGCGCACCGGCAAGCTGGCCGACACCGCCAAGCCGGGGATCGGGCGGCTCGCGCTGCAGACCGGTGTTCCCGTCGTCCCGGTGGCCATCCTCGGCTCCTACCAGGTGCGCAACTGGAAGCGGTTGCACTTCCCGAAGGTCACCGTGCAGTACGGCAGGCCATTCAAGTTCGCGCCCAACGAGCACCCCACGCGCGAGCAGCAGCAAGCGGCGGCGGACTTCATCTACGACCGGATCAGGAAGCTGCACGGCGAGCTGGCGCGGGTGGGCCACCGGGCAGCCCGCCGGCAGCGCCGCCGCGCCCAACGCACCGCGGCCGACAGCGCCGGCGCGCTCTGACACGTGAAGAAAAACCATTTGTGAAATCTGGTGCTATAGGATCGCTCGTAACGATCGGGGCAAGCCCAAGCCCGAGCACCGGGCGAAGCCGGTAATCGGGGCAAGGACCGGCGGGTCCGGTGGCGGACGCCGCTGGGTTCGAAACCAGCAGCGAAGGAGCATCAAGTGAAGCGATTCAGATGGCTGTTCGCCGCGAGCGGCATGCTTGCGGTCACCTCGGCGGCGGCGCTCGCCGCGAGCGGCGCGAGTGCGACCGCCGCGAGCACTCTGCCGACCATTACCGTGGCGCTGAACGGCAAGACCGTCGTGGTGGGCGGGACGTTGACATCCGGGGCGGTCAACGTGGTGACCACGGTGACCCACGAGCAGCAGGGCGGAACCTTCCTGTTCCGGCTCAACCCGGGCGAATCCCCGTCCGTGTTCCCGCAGGCGGTCAAGGAAGTCAACGCGCACCAGGGAGACCTGAACTATCTCGAGAGCTTCGGCTCGATCGTCTTCGACTCGGTGAACCCCCCCGGAACGAGCAGCGCGCAGGCGAACCTCAGTGCGGGGACCTATCTCGCGCTCGATGTCGGCGGCGACGCCAACGTTCCGCCACACTCGTTCTTCACCGTTGCGCCCTCGGCCGCTCCCGCGGCGCTACCGAAGGCGAAGGCGACGCTCGCCTCGATCGAGTTCGGGTTCACGGGTCCGACGACGCTCCACGACGGCGAGCTGGTGCAGTTCGTGAATAACGGCTTCCTCGTGCACATGGACGTCTGGAACCGGGTCAAGAACATGGCGGACGCCAAGGTCGTGGCGAAGGCGCTGCTGGCGAACAAGATAACCAAGAAAGTCGGCAAGCTGCTCATCGGTCAGGGCGGGTTCGCCGGGCCGATGTCGCGCGGCGGGTTGCTCCAGACGGTGATCAACGAGAAGCCCGGCATCTACGTGCAGGAATGCTTCATGGCCACCGAGAACGGGGTCTCCCATACCGCGCTCGGGATGGAGCGGATCATCAAGATCAAAAAGTAACCGGGGGGCTTCGCCCCCAGGGAGTTCGCCTAGCGGCGAACGTCCCGGCTCGGCGAACTCCCAGGCCTGCGCCGCGCGGCCCGTCACAGGGTCGCGCGGCCGGGGCCGCTATGCCGTGGCCGTCGCGGCGGCCTGGGCGAGCCCGAGCTCCTCGATCGCCGCCTCGCGCATTTTGTACTTCTGCACCTTCCCGGTCACGGTCATGGGGAAGGTGTCGACGAGCTTGACGTAACGGGGGACCTTGAAGTGGGCGATCCGGTCGCGGCAGAAGTCGCGCACGCCGTCCGCGGTCAGGGTCCCGCCTTCCCGCACGACCACCCAGGCCATCAGCTCCTCGCCGTAGCGCTCGTCGGGTACCCCGACCACCTGCACATCGGCGATCTCCGGGTGCGTGTAGAGGAACTCTTCGATCTCCCGGGGGTAGACGTTCTCGCCGCCGCGGATGATCATGTCCTTGATCCTGCCGACGATGCGGACGTAGCCCTCCTCGTCCATGGTCGCGAGGTCGCCGGTGTGCATCCAGCGCTGAGCGTCGATCGACTCGGCCGTCCGCTCGGGATCGTTCCAATAGCCGCGCATGACCGAGTAGCCGCGGGCGAGGAACTCGCCGGGTTCACCGCGCGGCTGGGTGCGACCGGTCTCCGGGTCGATGACCTTGATCTCGATGTGGGGCATCACCTGGCCGACGGTCCCGCAGCGATGCTCGAGCGTGTCGCCGCGCCGCACTTGCGTGCTCACGGGCGAGGTCTCGGTCATGCCGAAGGCGATCCCCATCTCCTCGATCCCCATGTCCGCCGAGACGCGCTTCATCACTTCGATCGGGCACGGTGAGCCGGCCATCAGGCCGGTGCGCAGCGAGGTCAGGTCGAACTCGCGAAAGCGAGGATGCTCGAGCTCGGCGATGAACATGGTCGGCACGCCGTAGAGGCTCGTGCACCGCTCCTGCGCGCACGCGTGCAGCGCCGCCTCGGCGTTGAAGGTCTCGCTCGGGTACACCATGCACGCGCCGTGGTTGGTCGCGCCGAGGTTCCCCATCACCATCCCGAAGCAGTGATAGAGCGGAACCGGGATGCACACGCGGTCGGCCTCGGTGTAGCCGAGCAGGCCGGCGACGAAGCAGCCGTTGTTGAGGATGTTGTGGTGGCTGAGCGTCGCGCCCTTCGGGAACCCGGTCGTGCCGCTGGTGTACTGGATGTTGATCGGGTCGTCGAAATCGAGCTCGGCCATGCGCGCGCGCAGAAGGTCCTCCGGGCCTGCGCCTTCGAGCAGCTCGGAGAACTCGGCCGTATCGAAGAAGATCGCGCGTTCGAGCGAGGGCAGCGAGTCGCGCACCGCGGTCACCATCGCCACATAGTCAGAGCCTCGACACTCCTGCGCCGCAAACAGCCACCGGCAGCCCGAGTGACCGAGCGCGTACTCGAGCTCGCTCACCCGGTAGGAGGGGTTGATGTTGACGAGGATCACCCCGGCCTTCGCGGTCGCGTACTGCACCAACGTCCACTCGGCGCGATTCGGGCCCCAGACGCCGACCCGGTCGCCGTGCTCGAGACCCGCCGCGAGGATCCCGCGCGCGAGCCGATCGACCGCGTCGTTCAGCTCCGAATACGTGTAGCGGACGCCCTGATGGACCGACACGAGCGCCTCGGCGTCCGGGACGCGAGCGACCGTTCGCTCGAGGTTCTCACCGATCGTCTCGCCCAGGAGCGGCCGATCATCGGCGCCGTGAGCGTAGGACAGGGTCATCGAACTCCGGCCGAGAAAGCCGCGAGCGGCTCAGGCGGCGAGTCGCCGGCGCGCCTTCTGCACCGAGGGGAGCGCGGCCTTGGCCTTGGCGAGCGGGCGCGCGCGAAGGTCGACGCTGGCGGGCTTGGCGGCGATGGTGATCTCCTCGCCGGTGGCCGGGTTGCGCCCCTGGCGCTTCTTCTGGGCGGGCTTGACGCGGACGGTGAGCTGCACGAGCCCGCCGATGCGGACCTTCTGCGCGTTCCCGAGCTCTTCGAGCACAATCTCCTCAAATGCCGCGAGCACGCGCTTGGCCTCGGCCTTGGTGATTTCGGCGCGGTCGGCGAGCTCGCTCGTGAGCTGGGTCTGGGTTAACGGCAAGGTGGACTCCTCACTGGTGGAAAGGTACGGCGCAACTTACACCGTCGCCGGTCATGCGAGGGTCCAATAACAGTCAGCTCCCGCGGGGATCGGGCGCGCGACGCGGCCGAGCTCGGCGCGGGCATCGGCGAAGTCGAGTTGCGCCACGGCCGCCACCTCCGCGGTGGCCAGCGGTTCACCGGCCCAGGCGAGCAGCTCCGCGACCATTGCGGGCGATGGCCGGCGCCTCCGAGCTCATGGTCGAGCGCGCGGGCGGCGCGGGCCGGGGACCGGGCGGCATCGATGTCCTCGGCCAGCGCCCGCTGCACCTCGTCGGTCGCGCACCACCGGGCCAGCTCATCGGGTTCGAGACCCGCTTCGCGCGCGGCCGCGGCGATCAGTTCCGGTTCGTCGAGCAGGCCGCCGCTCATGGCCCGGACCCGGAGCCCTCGCAGCAGCGGCTCCGCCGCATCCGGAGCATTGAGGCGCGTGGCGACCACGGCCCGGCAGGCGGGTTCAGATGACGCGGGCCTCGCGCTGGGACCGGGATTGATGGGCATCCCGTGCTCGCGCTGCAGGCCGCGCGCTCCTCGGGCGATCGGCATGCCGACGAGCGCACCCCCGGCGGCGCGCACCCAGCGCCCGCGCCGCCGCGCGCCGCGGGTGTCGCCGGTCTAGGACAGATCGAGCACCGTCTGCGGATCCGGGATGACGTGATCCTCGGCGTCCTCGTCGGGAATGATCGCGGTGCCGATGGCAAAGAACTCGATCACGTGGCTCCCCCAGCCGTGGCTGTGCTCGTGGATGTCCACGCCGACGATGCCCTCGGCCTTCGCCTCCAGCGCCTCGGCCTGCATCCGCTCCATCGCGAGCTCGCGCGCGTCGTAGAGCGCCTGGGTGAAGTTGGGGAGCTCGACGTTGCGCCCGGTGTTTCCGATCGACTGCCGCCAACTCTGGTGCGCGACGTGGTACACGCAGGAGCCCATCACCATGCCCACGGGCCGATGGCCGGTCTGCAGGACGGCCCAGAACTCCTGGCCGGAGAGGTCACTGGTGAACGGCCGGCCGGATGGCGCCCGGTGCAGCTTGCCCTCGCGGTGCTTGACCGCGGTTCCCATGGCCAGGAACTCGGCCATGTTCTCCCCCCAGTCATAGCGGCCGATGTTCAGGCGCACCCCGACGACGCCATCGGCCCCGAGCTGGTCGGCCTCCTCTTCCATCCGGGTCATCGCCAGCTCGCGTGCCTCATACATCGCCTGGGAGAGGACCTGCATCTCCTGGCTCTGCTTCCACTGCGCCTGCTGGTATCCGATGTGGTAGATGCTCGAGCCCATCACCAGCCCGAGTGGCTGAAATCCCGCGTGGCGCACGAGCAGGAATTCGTTGACCGAGAGATCGCTGGTGTAGAGACCGGACCTGTTCTGCTCGATGCGCGCGCGGCCCGCCTCGGGTACGCCCTCGGTGCTGGTGGGGTCGTAAGCCATTGGCTGGTTCCTTTCGAAGTGGCGAGAAGTGAGGCTCAGGGTCGCGGCGACTCTGGCTAAAGGGAGAGGATGGTGATCGGATTGGTCTTGGCACTGTGCACGGCGAGCTCGGGCTCCTCACGGATCGCGGTACCCATGACGTGAAAGGTGACCTCGAGGTCCTCGCAGTCGACCATGTTGCGCCTGACCGCATGGGTGCGCGCATGCTCGTCGATCTGCACCCCGACCAGTCCGTCGGCGCCGAGCTGCTGGGCCTGATAAAGGACCGTGCCGACCGCCTTCTCCCGGGCGTTGTAGACCCCCTGGGTGAAGTCGCGAAGCTCCTGGTTGTACCAGGAAGCGCCCCCGCCCCAGCCGCCGCTGGTTGCGCGCACGGTCTGCCACGAGGCCGGGACGTACTGCACGCTGGTATGTGCGGCGATCCCCACCGGGCGGACTCCCGCCCGGCAGAGCTGCACGAACTCCTGGCCGGTGAGATCGGTGAGCACGGTTCCCCCGTCGGGGTGGCGCATGTGCGGCGCCAGACGTACCGCGGTCCCCAGGACGACGAACTCGATCGAGTGGGCGGCCCAATCGTGCGCGCCCTGGACGATTCTGACGCCGACGACCGCGTCCGCCGCGGCGAGCTGCGCCTCGGCCAGCAAGCGTTGGAAGGCCAGGCTGCGACAGGTGTTGAACGCGCCCGAGAGGACTGTCACCTCGGTGGGCACGTTGTAGTAGACGGGCTGCCAGCCAACGTTGTAGATCGAAGACCCCATCACCTGGGTCAACGGCTGAACCCCCATCCCGGCGAGCAGCGAGAACTCCTGCACCGACAGGTCGCTGGTGAACAGCTTGGGCTTGCCCTCGCTCGAGGCGAGCTGGCGCAAGCGCTCCTCGGCGGCCACCGGCAGGCCACCGGCTTCGATCTGCCGGCGTGACTCCTCCGCGTCCTGCTCGGCCTGCACGGCCTGCTCCGCGCGCTTGCGCTCAGCCTCCTTCTCCTCTTCGCTGCGGTGGTGAAACAGCGGCATCAGCGGTCGGGAGCGCGGGAGCCGCTCCCGTGGGAGCCGAGCCATGCGCACAGGTCGTCCATCACCTGCTCCTGCTCTGGTTCATTGAGGATCTCGTGATACAGCCCAGGATAGGGCTTGACGGTCTTGTCACCGGCGCCGATTCGCCGGCCGAGCATCTCACTGCCTTCCGTGGGGCAGAGGCCGTCGGCGGTGCCGTACAGGATCAGGGTCGGTACGGTGATCCGGGTTACGCCCGCCGGAAATGACTCGATCGCGGCCGCGAGCTCGGCCACGGTGCGGGCGGGTACCTTGCCGTGGTGCACGAGGGGATCGGCGCGGTATGCCTCCACCACCACGGGGTCGCGGCTGACCAGCGAGGAGTCGACGGCGATCACCGGCAGTTGGGGGGTCAACCTCGACAGCACGTTGGCGGCGATGCGCAGGACCGGCGAGGTCGCCTCGAGCGCGGCCAGCGGCCCCGAGAGCACGAGGCCGTCGAGACGATCCTGGTGGCGCATCGCGTAGCAGAGCGCGACCGTGCCGCCCATGCTGTGGCCGAGCAGGAACACGGGGATCCCCAGGTGTGCTTGCGCGCCGTGCTCACCCGAGGCGTGGAGGACCACCCAGTCGAGGTCGGCGACCGCATTGTCCATCCGGTCGACCATCGCCCGAGGCCCTGCCGACCGGCCGTGGCCGCGATGATCGACTGCGTATACGGCATATCCCTCGCGGGTCAGCCGGTCGGCCACGTGCACGTAGCGCCCGCTGTGCTCGCCGAGACCGTGTGCGATCACCACCACGCCGCGCGGCGGTCCGGCGGGCAGCCACGTCTGCCAGAAGATGCTCAGGCCGCCGACTCCGGTGAACGTCCCGTCTCGGTGCGTGGGGGAGGCGCTCGCGGTCATCACTCATCCGCCCACGGGACGATCACCGCGTCCTCGTGGGGTGAGTCACGCGCGACGACGTACTCGGCGGGCTCGCTCTCGGAGATGTTCTCGATGATGTGAGTCTCGCGTGGCGGGACGTAGACGAGATCGCGCGGCTCGAGCATCAGCTCCTGCTCGAGGTGGTCGCCCCACTTGACTCGCAGACGCCCGGAGAGCAGGTAGACAGCGCTATCGCAACCCTCGTGGTAGTGAGGCCGTGAGCGGGTCAGCGGCGGCACGCGGAAGACGGCCATGTAGATGTTCTGGGCGCCCGCGGTCGCCAGGGAGATCTCTGATCCTCCAACCACGCCACGCGGCGTTGAGCGGTCGGGGCCGGGCTTGACGACCCTCATCCTCGCGAGTCTAGCTGCGCCTGCGCGCGGGGCGCGATCTCGATCTGAAGCGGCGGCTGGGCGGCAACCTCGTGATCGACCTGAAGCGTGGTGTGCTCGATATCGAAGCGCTCTCCGAGCATCACCTGAAGCCGGCGGCGCAGTTCGTGGCAATCGTCTCCCGCGCGGGCGACGACATGGGCCGACAGGGCCGGGAATCCCGACGTCACCTCCCAGACGTGGAGGTCGTGCACCTGGACCACCCCGGGCTGCGCGGCCAGCTGGTGGCCGATCTTCTCCGGGTTCAGACCCGCCGGTGCCGCCTCCATGAACACCCGGGCCGAGGCCATCAGCAGCCCGTAGGCGGTGTGGAGCATCAGGGCGGCGATCATCAGCGAGGCGATCGCGTCGGCGCGGCGAAACCCCGTGGTGAGGATGACCGCGGCGGCGATCGCCGTCGCGATGAAGCCGAAAAGGTCGGTGAGGATGTGACGGTAGGAGCCCTCGACGTTCAGGCTACGGGCGCCCGCGTCGTGGTCGCCGGCCAGGATCCGCGCCGCAAGCAGATTGACGACGACGCCGACGAGCGCCACTACCAGGACCACTGACCCTTCCACGGCGGGGGGTGAGACGAGGTGGCGGATGGCGCCGTAGACGATCAACAGCGCGAGCACCAGCAGCGTGACCCCATTAGCCTGGGCGCTTAGGATCTCGGCTCGCCCGAGGCCGTAGGTCATCGCTCCGCCCGCAGGGCGGGACGCCAGCCGAGCCGCGAGCAGCGAGAGGGCCAGCGCGGCCGCGTCGGTCAGCATGTGGGCGGCGTCGGAGAGCAGCGCCAGCGACGAGGCGATCACCCCCGCCACGACCTCGGCGGCCAGGAACGCAACGATCAGCGCGAGCGCCGTCTTCAGGGCGCGCTGGTCGGCGGCGTGGCCTCCGTGCCCGTGGCCCCCGTGCCCATGTCCGCCGTGCGCGTGATGAGCGTGAGTCACAGGCTCAGCGATTCTAGACGCGCAGAAGCTAAGGGCCCGCGAGTGCGGGCCCTAATTGACCGACGGGTCCGGCGGCATTCGCGCGAGCAATGCGTAGCTGCCGCCCTTTCGCGTCAGCACGCTACCCCACAGCTCCTTGGGGTCCTCGGCGAAGGCGTCCTCGCGCTGGGCTGTCTCGACGATCCAGTCTCCGCGCTCGAGCTCGCCGTCGAGTTGTCCCGGGCCCCAGCCGGCATGGCCCACGAACGCCCGCGCGCGGCGGACGCCGGCGGCGAGCTCGTCCACGGACGAGCCCGTCCCGAGCACGCCGACGTCCTCGAAGGCAACGAGCGCGGCGTCGTCCGGATCCTCGAACTCCGCGACCACGATCACCGAGCTCGGCTGCACGGGCCCGCCGATGAATACCGGTTCGTCCGCGTCGACGAGCCGCTCGAGCTGCGAAACCGCATCGAGCACGGTGGTCTCCGACGGGCGGTTGAGCACGACGCCGAGCGCGCCCTCCTCGGTGTGCTCGACCACGAGCACGACGGTGCGCCAGAAGTTGGGATCGAGCAACGCCGGCCCGGCGATCAGCAGCTGTCCCCGTACGGACTCCATCAGCCCATCGGCCACCCGTGGGCCAGGGTCACCCACGGGGTGTCTACTTCGTGCGGAAACGAGCCTTCGTGGGTGGATCGTCCCGTCCTTCGGCCGGCGGTCCGGTCCTCCCAGGCGTGGTGGCCAGCCGATGCTGGGCGTGGTCGGCGAGCTCGATCGCCTCCGCCGCCTGGGCAACGTCCTCGAGATCGAGGCCGGTCAGCTCGGCGACGATCTCGAACAGGTCCAGTCCGAGGCAGGTCTGAGGCTGCTCCCGGGGAGCCTCGGCCCGTCGGGCACAGAAGAGATCTTCCTCGCGCCACACGAGGATCTTTGCACCGTTGCTGGCTCTCAATGTCACCTGCGTCTGCAATTTGTTCCCGCCGCAGAGGCCGACCCTTCCCCTGATCGGGCAGGAGGCATCCCTACTTGCTGCCCGTACAACTGGAAACGCCGCGGAGAGAGATGGATTGGTTTCTTGCGGCTCGAGGTTAGCTCGCGGACTTACAGCTGAGCTTGACCTTGCCGTACTCGGCGGCGAGAACCGGCGTGAGATTGTAAACCTGGCTCGCGGTTGGGATCTGACCCTGCGGCTGGGAACCGAAATCGTAGATACCCATCGTCATGTTGAAGCGAACCTTGTTGCCATCGACGCACTCGGGAAAGGCCATGTGGATCCGGCGCACCCGGTTCTGACCGTCGATCCATGCCTCGATCGGCAGCGTGTGACTGCCTAGGGCCGACTCGAGGGTGGAGACCGTCTTGGCCGACGCGTAGCCCTTCTTGGCGTAGCGGTCGAGATCGATCACGGCCCGGTACTCGGTCGTCTTGACGCCGTGGATCGACACCGACGCCACCCGGGTCGGAGTGGCGCCGACCGCGCTCATGTAGTCGAGGAACTGGCTCGGGTCGGTCGTTCCCGGGAGCGAGCCCACGCCCATCGCTCCGAGCGCCTGGCCCATGTCGACGTAGATCCAGGGCTTGCCGCCGGTCAGCTTGGAGGCCCCGGGAATCGCGGCCGACCGCATGTAGAAGTTCAACTTCGAGAAGACCATCGCGGCCTTCACCGGCCGGCCCCCGACGACCTCATTCATGGTCATCGTTCCGCGGTCCGCTGCCGTGTCGATCTGGCCGGTCATGCTGGCCGTGACCGGCGCCGTCGGGCTGCTGACGCTCATCACCGCCGACATCCGGTACCCCGGGGTGCTCAGTGTCACCGCGGCCGCTCGCGACACCGGATCGATCGCTTGGCTCGCCCCACAGGCGGCCACGGCGATCGTCGCGCCCGCGACCGCACACACCGATGCGACGAACCTCCTGCTCACGGCGCGCAGTGTACCCACCCGCGTCGTTTCCGTCACGACCTCACAGTCCGTAGGAGCGGCCGATCACGTCGAGCATGATCTCGTCGGTCCCGGCGCCGATCCGGTTCAGTCGCAGGTCGCGCCATGTGCGCTCGATCCCGTACTCCTTCATGTAGCCGTTGCCGCCGTGGATCTGGATGCATTCGTCGGCGACCTCGACGGCGATCCTCGCCGCGTGCAGCTTCGCCATCGTGATCTCGCGGACCGGGTACTCGCCGTTCTGGAAGCGCCAGGCGGTGGTGTACACGAGCTGCCGCGCCGTCTCGATCTTGGTCGCCATCTCGGCGAACTTGTGCCGGGTGACCTGGAAGCCCCCGATCGGGCGCCCGAAGGCGGTCCGCTCCTTGGCGTACTGCAGGGTCCGGTCGAACACATGCTGCGCTCCCGCTACCGATCCCGCCGCGCCGATCAGCCGTTCTCCCTGGAGCTCCCACATGATGTGGTAGAAGCCCTTACCCACCTGCCCCAACACGGCGGACGCGGGTACGCGAACGTCCTGAAAGGCGAGCAGCGCCGTGTCGGAGGCGTGCATGCCAAGCTTCTCGAGCTTCTTCTCACGGGTCACGCCCGGGAGGTCCATCGGCACCATGAACAGGGTGAAGCCCTCGTATCCGGCGTCCGTACCGGTCTTCGTGACGAGCACGATCGCGTGGGCGCGGTGACCGTTGGTGATGAAGGTCTTCGAGCCGTTGATCACGTACTCCTCGCCGTCGCGCACGGCTCGGGTCTTGATCGCGGCGACGTCGGAGCCGGCGTCCGGCTCGGTGATCCCGAGGCAGAGGATCTTCTCGCCCCGGATCGCCGGAGCCGCCCACTGCTGCTTCTGCTCCTCGGTCCCGAAGGCGAGGATCGGCGGCATCGCCATGTCGGTCTGGACCGCCACGCCCATCGCCAGTCCACCCGAATGCGAGTGCACCATCTCCTCGGCGAGGACCAGACTGCTGTAGTAATCGCCGCCCTGACCGCCGTACTGCTCGGGCTTGTCGAGGCCGAGGAAGCCCAGCTCGCCCATGCGGGCGAAGACCGAATCGGGAAACGTGGTCTGCTCCCACTCGTCGGCGTGGGGCTGAAGCTCCTTGATCACGAAGCGGCGGATCGACTCCCGGAGCTGCTCGTGCTCGTCGGTGAAGATGAAGTGCCTGCGCTGGGTCGCGAAGTCGGGTTTGAGCACGTCGGCGCCGGCCATGACGATTAAGTAAACAGTAGAGCTTCCTACTACCCGGTCAGAGGCGTCGAGATCGGCCTTCAGTCGCCTCCCCGCAATGGGTATCCACGAGCACCGGCCCGCCCGGGGATAATGAGAACTGGCTCGGGTGGACGGGCACGCTACCGTATGCGATCTTCACCAACCTGTGAGCCTCGAGCACCGGAAGGAGTTGATGGCTGTTCCTCATTTGGCACCTCATCTCTGCGGCCTAGGAGTTCGGGCATGAATCGCGGAACGGAATCTGCGCTGGACGCACCGGAGCTCACACGATCGGACACGGAGCCCGAGGCCGACACGACCTCCGCGGCGCGAGCGACGCTGAGCCGCGCTGTCGAGAAGCTGCGCTCGCTGCAGCACGCCGACGGGTGGTGGAAGGGCGAGCTCGAAACCAACGTCACGATGGACGCGGAGGACCTGTTGCTGCGCGAGTTTCTCGGCATTCGCGAGTCGGCCGCGACGGAGCGCACGGCGGCGTGGATACGCTCCAAGCAGCGCGCCGACGGCTCGTGGAGCCTCTTTCACGGCGGTCCGGCGGACCTCTCGACGACGATCGAGGCCTACGTGGCGCTGCGGCTGGCGGGTGACCCCGCTGACGCGGAGCACATGCGCACCGCGGCGGAGCTGGTGCGCGAGCTGGGCGGCCTCGAGCGGGCCCGGGTATTCACCCGCGTCTGGCTGGCCCTGTTCGGCGTGTGGCCGTGGGAGCGGCTCCCCGCGCTCGCCCCCGAGATGATGCTGCTCCCGGCTTGGGCGCCGCTGAACATCTACGACTTCGCTTGCTGGGCGCGCCAGACGATCGTCCCCCTGACCATCGTCTTCGCCCACCGCCCCCAGCGCCGCCTGCCGTTCGCGCTCACCGAGTTGCACGACTCGCGCCCCTGGTCCCCGCCCGCGCCGACGTCGGCCCGCGCGCGGGGGCTGACCCTGCTCGACCGTGCGCTGCACGCCTATGACCGGGTGGCGCCGCGATCATTGCGCGAGCTCGCGCTGGCCCGAGCCGAGCGCTGGATCGTGCGCCGTCAGGAGGCCGACGGGTCGTGGGGCGGGATCCAGCCGCCGTGGGTCTACTCCCTGATCGCCCTTCATCTGCGCGGCTACTCGCTCGAGCACCCGGTGATGCGGGCGGGGCTCGCCGGTCTCGACGGGTTCACGATCGAGGACGGGACGCGGCGGCTCGAGGCCTGCCAGTCTCCGGTCTGGGACACGGCGCTGGCCGCCGTGGCCCTCGCCGACGCCGGCGCGCCGCGCGATGATCCGGCGCTCGTGCGCGCGGCCGGCTGGCTGCTGGGAGAGCAGGTCGAGGTCGAGGGCGACTGGTCGGTGCGCCGGCCGAAGCTCGAGCCCGGCGGCTGGTCGTTCGAGTTCGCCAACGACAACTACCCGGACATCGACGACACCGCCGAGGTCGTCCTCGCGCTGCTGCGCGTCGACCATCCCGAACCCGCGCGCGTGCAGCGGGCGATCGAGCGGGGGGTGCGGTGGGTCGAGGGCATGCAGGACGAGAGCGGCGGCTGGGGCGCCTTCGACGCGGGCAACACGAGCGCGCTCGCTCGCGAGCTGCCGTTCTGCGATTTCGGCGAGGTGATCGATCCTCCGAGCGCGGACGTGACCGCCCACGCGCTCGAGATGCTGGCCGCGGTCGGTCGCGCCGGGGACCCGGGAGCGCGCCGGGGACGCAGCTGGCTGGCCTCCGAGCAGGAGCCCGGCGGCTCGTGGTTCGGCCGCTGGGGCGTCAACCATGTCTACGGCACCGGCGCGGTCGTGCCGGCGCTGATCGCGGCGGGGGAGCCGGCCGAGGACCCCAGGATCCGCCGCGCCGTGAGCTGGCTCGAGGAGCACCAGAACGACGACGGCGGCTGGGGCGAGGACGTGCGCTCCTACACCGATCCAGCCTGGATCGGCCGCGGCGAGAGCACGGCCTCGCAGACGGCGTGGGCGCTGCTGGCGCTGAACGCGGCCGGAGAGCGCTCGCCCGCCGTTGCAGGCGGCGTGCGCTGGCTGGCCCGCACCCAGGGCCCCGACGGCGGGTGGGACGAACCGCAATACACCGGGACCGGCTTCCCGACCGACTTCTCGATCAACTACCACCTGTACCGGCTCCTGTTCCCGATCATGGCTCTGGGGCGCCTGAGCGCGTGAGCACGACGACGGCATCGCCGCTCGCCGCGGCTCCCACGCGCGCCGAGGTGATGGCGCAGGCCCGCGCGGAGAACTTCTCGGTCGCGAGCCGCCTCCTGGGAGCGCGCCGGCGCTCGCAACTGCTTGCCGTCTACGGCTTCGCGCGGATGGTCGATGACGCGGGCGACGAGGCGGGGGGCGATCGCTCGGCGCTGCTGGACTGGATCGAAGGGGACCTCGACCGGATCTACGCGGCCGAGACACCGGAGCATTCGGTGATGCAAGCGCTGGCGCCGACCGTACACGCCCTGGACCTCCCCGCGGCGCCGTTCCGGCGCCTGATCGAGGCAGGTCGCCGCGACCAGGTCGTCGATCGCTATCGGGACTTCGACGCGTTGCTCGACTACTGCCAATGCTCGGCGGCGCCCGTGGGCGAGATCGTGCTGCACGTGTTCGGAGCGGCTACGGCGGACCGCATCGCCCTGTCCGATCGGATCTGCGCGGGGCTGCAGGTCACCGAGCATCTCCAGGACGTGGCCGAGGATCACGCGCGCGGGCGCGTGTACCTTCCGGAAGACGACATGGCGCGCTTTGGCTGCACCGATCGCGACCTGCTCGCTCGGGTACCGAGCCGCGGGTTCCTCGCGCTGATCGCGTTCGAGGCGGCGCGCGCCCGGTCCCTGCTCGCCGACGGCGCGCCCCTGATCCGGCGGCTGCCGCTCAGCCCCAGGTTCGCCGTCGCCGGGTTCCTCGCCGGGGGCCGCGCCGCCCTCGACGCCCTCGCGGACGCCGGCTACGACGTGCTCGGCGCCCGGCCGCGACCCGCGCGGGGGAGAATCGCCGCCGCCATGGCCCAGACCCTGTGGGAGAGCCGATGGCGATGACGCTCCGGGCGCGCGAGCCGCCCGACAACACGGGATCGCCGACGACGATGAGCGCGGAGGTCGAGTTCGCCTACCGCAGCTGCGCGCGGATCACGCGCCGCGAGGCGGCGAACTTCTACTACGGCATCAGCCTGCTGCCGCGACCCAAGCGGTGGGCGATGAGCGCGGTGTACGCGTTCACGCGGCGCGTCGACGACATCGGCGACGGGACGCTCGAGCCAGCGGCGAAGCTGAAAGCGCTGGCCGACGAGCGCGAGCGCCTGGGCACTCTGAGCACCGGCGGCCCGGATCGGGGAGACCCCATCCTGATCGCGCTCGCGGATGCCCAGCCACGGTTCGAGCTTCCGCTCGACGCCCTGACGAGCCTGATCGACGGGGTCGAGCTGGATGTGCACGGCGCCAGCTATGAGACCTTCGAGGATCTCGTCGTCTACTGCCGTCACGTCGCCGGCTCGATCGGGCGCTTGTGCCTGGCCATCTTCGGGGTCGAGGACCGTGAGACCGCTATCCCGCTGGCCGATGATCTCGGGGTGGCGATGCAGCTGACCAACATCCTGCGCGACGTGCGCGAGGATGGCGAGCGTGGCCGCGTCTACCTACCGGCCGAGGACCTTCGCCGCTTCGGGGTCGACGACCCGGCCACGGCGCCGGTCGCGGCGCTCGCCGAGTTGATCCGCTTCGAGGCGGCGCGCAACCGCGAGTGGTTCGCGCGGGGACTGGTCCTCGCGGACCTGCTCGACTCGCGCAGCAGCTCGTGCCTGCTGGCGATGACCGGGATCTACCGCGGCATCCTTGAGCGCATCGAGCGGCAGCCCACAGAGATCCTCGAGCGGCGGATCTCGGTACCGGTGTGGGAGAAGGCGTGGCTGGCGGCGCGCAGCCTGGCGGGGGTGCATGGGTGAGCGTCGCGGTCGGGACCGGGGAGCGGGGGGAGGCGGACGAGCGTCGTGTGGTGGTCGTCGGCGGTGGGCTCGCGGGCATCACGGCCGCGCTCGACTGCGCCCGCGGTGGCGTGAAGGTCACCCTGCTCGAGTCGCGCCCTCGCCTCGGTGGCGCTGTCTACTCGGTCCGGCGCAACGGTCTCGATGTCGATAACGGGCAACACGTCTTCCTGCGCTGCTGCACCGCCTACCGCGAGCTGCTCGCGGGCCTGGGCGCGGCTGACGCGGTCACGCTGCAGCCGCGGCTCGCGATCCCGGTGCTCGCTCCCGGCCGCCCGCCCGTGTGGCTGCGCCGATCGAACCTGCCCGCCCCGCTGCACCTCGCGCGGGCCCTCCTCGGCTACCGCTTCCTCGGGCTGGGCGAGCGCCTCGCTGCCGTGCGGGCGATGGCCGCCCTGCGCCGCGTCGATCCCGACGACGCGTCGGCCGACGCCCGCGGATTCGGCGACTGGCTGCGCGACCATGGTCAGAGCCCGGCGGCGATCGACCGGCTGTGGGGACTGATCGTCCGGCCCACGCTCAATCTCGTCCCCGATGACGCCTCCCTGGCCCAGGCGGCGCAGGTGTTCCAGACCGGGCTCTTGCGCGACTCCTCGGCCGGTGACATCGGCTGGGCTCGGGTCCCGCTGTCGGAGATCCACGACGTGGCGGCCCGCCGGGCGCTCGCTGCCGCGGGGGTCGAAGTCCGCGTGCAATGCCGGGCGAGCGCGATTGTGTCCGATCCCGAGGGCGGCTTTCGGATCACGGCGAGCGCGATGGCGGCGCTGCACGCCGATGTGGTGATCGTCGCGGTCCCGCACGACCGGGCTGCGCGGCTCGTGCCCGAGACCGCGGAGATCGCGGGCCGGCTGGCGCGGCTCGGGTCCTCGCCGATCGTCAACCTCCACATCGTCTATGACCGCCGGGTCCTGGAGCTGCCGTTCGCGGCCGGAGTGGAAACGCCGGTCCAGTATGTATTCGACCGCACGGCGAGCTCCGGCGCGGCCGTCGGTCAGCATCTCGCGGTCTCGCTGTCGGCCGCCGACGCCGAGAGTGGGATGGCGATCGACGAGCTGCGAGAGCGCTTTCTCCCCGCGCTCGCCGCGCTGTTGCCCGGGGCGCGGGGTGCGAACGTCGAGCAGTTCTTCGTCACACGCGAACACGCGGCCACCTTCCGCGCGGCACCCGGCGCCCGCGCGCTGCGTCCCGGCCCCCGCACCCGCGTGCCGGGGCTGCTGCTCGCCGGCAGCTGGACGGACACCGGCTGGCCGGCGACGATGGAGGGTGCGGTACGCAGTGGCCACGCGGCTGCGCGCGAGGCGCTGGCGGCGCTGCCCGCCCGCGCGCGACCGCGGACGCTGGCGGTGGCGCGATGACGCGTCCGGTCGCCGCGCTCACGGGTCGGCGCCGGCGCGCCGGCACGCCGGCCGGCGACCCCAGCGTGCTCGTGCTCGCGCCGCTCGCGATCGAGGCCCGGGCGGTGCGGGCGGGAGCCCGGTCGGCGGATGTGCAGCGGATCGGGATGGGGCCCAACCGGGCGCGCCGAGCCGCGTCTCTGACCCGCGAGGGGCCGGCCGGCCCCGTGGTCATCGCCGGGTTCTGCGGTGGGCTCGACCCCGAGCTCGAGCCCGGCCATATCGTGCTTGCCAGCGAGCTCCGCGGACCGACCGGTACCACGGAGTGCGCCGCTCCCAGCATCCTGGCGGGCCATCTGCGCCGAGGCGGCTTCGAGGTGCGGGTCGGACCGGTGGCGTCCACCCGGCGGCCGGTGGTGCGCGAGCGCCGGCGGGCACTGGCGGGGACCGGGGCGCTCGCGGTCGACATGGAGTCGGCATGGCTCGCTCCGGAAGCGCGGGCGAAGCCGCTCGTGACCCTGCGCGTGGTCCTCGACACTGGTCGTCACGAGCTCCATCGCCCGCTCCGGACCGCGGCCGCGGCGGCGCGGGCCTACCGCGTCCTGCGTGATGCGTCCGCGCTCGTGGAGGAGTGGACGCGGGCTCTCGGCGAGCGCGAGGTCGTGCTCGCGTCGCCGCGCGCGTCGTGCGCCGGCGTGGTGCGAGCGGTCGAGATCGTCGAGCGGGTGCTGGCCGACCGCGGCGCTCCGGTCTACGTGCGCAAGCAGATCGTCCACAACGCGCACGTGGTCGGCTTGCTCGAGCGCCGGGGAGCGGTGTTCGTGGATGAGGTTGACGAGGTGCCCGAGGGGGCGACGACGATCTTCTCGGCCCACGGGGTCTCACCCGCGGTCCGAGCGCAGGCGCGCGAGCGCGGGCTCGACGTGATCGACGCGACCTGCCCATTGGTGGCCAAGGTCCATGCCGAGGCGCGTCGCTTCGGGGCCTCGGGACGCGAGATCGTGCTGATCGGCCACCGGGGACATGAGGAGGTCGAGGGCACGGTCGGGGAAGGCCCCGACCGCACGCACGTCATCTCGAGCGAGGAAGACGTCGAGCGGCTGGAGGTGGCGGACCCCGATCGTGTCGCCTACCTGACCCAGACGACGCTCGCCGTGGATGAGACCGCAAGCGTGGTCGAAGCGCTCCGCCGGCGGTTCCCGACGATGGCCGGGCCCTCCTCGGATGACATCTGCTACGCGACCCAGAACCGCCAGGACGCCGTGCGCGCGCTCGCCGTCGACTGCGACGCGGTGCTCGTGGTGGGCTCGGAGAACTCATCGAACGCACGGCGACTGGTCGAGGTCTCCGAGCGCGCCGGCTGCCGCGCGCTGCTCGTCGAGAACGCCGGGGACATCCCGCCCGACTGGCTCGCCGGCACGCGGCGCGTCGGTGTCACCGCCGGCGCCTCGGCTCCGGGGGCGCTCGTCGATGAGGTGGTGCACGCCCTCGACGGCCTCGGCGGCGCGACCGTGAGCGAACGCACGGTGGCGAAAGAGGACGTGCACTTCAAACTGCCGGCACGACTACGTAAGGGGTCCTGAGCCATATCCGTCCCAATCCGTCAGAGCGTGCGCCTCGGCGCCTATATCGCCAAGCAGCGGCTCGCCCGGCGCGAGCGCTTTCCGCTGATCGTTGAGCTCGAGCCCCTCTACCAATGCAATCTGGCCTGCGCCGGGTGCGGCAAGATCCAGCATCCAGAGCATGTCCTGCGCCGCCGGATGCCGGTCGAGCAGGCGATCGGAGCGATCGAGGAGAGCGGCGCCCCGATGGTGTCGATCGCCGGGGGCGAGCCTCTGATCCATCCCGAGATCGATCGCATCGCCGCGGAGCTGGTGCGGCGCAAGAAGTTCGTCTTCCTGTGCACGAACGCGCTCCTGATGGAACGCAAGCTGCCGCTGTTCAAGCCCTCGCCGTACTTCGCCTGGGCGGTCCACATCGATGGGCTGCGCGAGCGCCACGACGCCTCCGTGTGCCGGGACGGCGTGTTCGACAAGGCGGTGGCCGCGATCCGCGAAGCCCAGCGCCAGGGTTTCCGCGTGACCACCAACACGACCTTCTTCACCCATGACACGCCGGACACGGTGCGCCGTGTGCTCGACTTCCTCAACGACGAGCTGCGGGTCGACGCGATGATGATCTCTCCGGCCTACGCTTACGAGAAGGCGCCCGACGGAGAGCACTTCCTCGGCGTCGAGCAGACCCACAAGCTGTTCCGCGCCGCGTTCGCCGACGGGCGGAGGCGACGCTGGCGGCTCAACCACAGCCCGGTGTTCCTCGACTTCCTCGAGGGCAAGATGGACTTCGGTTGCACCGCGTGGGGGATCCCGAGCTACTCGGTGTTCGGCTGGCAGCGTCCCTGCTACCTGATGGCGGACGGCTACGCCAAGACCTACCGCGAGCTGCTCGAGACGACGGAGTGGGAGCGCTACGGGCGCGGACGCGACCCGCGGTGCGAGAACTGCATGGCGCACTGCGGGTACGAGCCGACGGCGGTGTCGATCACCAGCCACTCGCTGCGCCAGTCGGTCAGGGCCGTGCTGGGCGGCTGAACGGACATCGCGTACATCGGGGAGCGCGCGGCCGACGGTCACGATCGCCCCGTGGCGCTGCCTGGTTTGTGAGGCGTTTCTAGAAATCTGCGACCTAGACTATGGGCATGGCTGAGTGGAGCTTCCTCACCAATCATGCCCGAGCCCTCGTCTGCATCGCCCACGACCCCGGCGTCCGCATCCGGGACATCGCGGCGACGCTCGCGATCACCGAACGCCGCACCTTTGCCATCGTCACCGACCTGACCGAGGCCGGCTACGTGGTCAAGAACAGGGACGGCCGCCGCAACCGGTACCGCATCCAGCACCACCTGCCACTACCCGAAGCCGTCGCTCGAGAGCAGGCCATCGGCGAGGTGCTGGAACTCCTCACCGACACGGTATTCGCTGACGAGCGGTGGCTCGCGGGCAGACCGCAAGCGTAGGCTTCGCGCCGTCCCCGAACCGGATCCGAGGAGGCCCCGCATGTCGTACGACACGCTCCGCTACGACGTCGCCGAAAGCGGCGTGGCGACGATCGCGCTCGACCAGCCGGAGACGCGCAACGCCCTCTCCGACGCGCTCCTGTCGGACTTGATCGCCGCGCTCGAGGCCGCGCGCGACGATCAGGGCGTCCGCTGCGTGGTCCTCACCTCGACGCACGCGAAGGTGTTCTCGAGTGGCGGCAACCTGACCGGCTTCGCGGCCGAGGCCCCGCTGGTGCACAAGCACTTCGCCGGCGAGCGCTTCCCCCGCGTCTTCCGCCTGCTCGGCGAGCTCGGCAAGCCGTCGATTTGCGCCGCCAACGGGCACGTGCTCGCCGGGGCGCTCGGACTCGCGCTGGCCTGCGACCTGATCGTCGCGCGCGAGGATGCGCGGTTCGGGACCCCCGAGATCAACGTCGGCCTGTTCCCGTTCATGATCATGGCGCTGATCTACCGCAACGTTGGGCGCAAGCGAGCAAACGAGCTGCTGCTGCTCGGCGAGCAGATCTCGGCGCACGAGGCCGAGCGGATCGGAATCGTCAACCGCGTCGCCGGCGCCGACGAGTTCGATGGGGTCGTCCGCGACTGGGCCGAGAAGCTCGCCCGCAAGTCCCCGGTGATGATGAGGCTGGGCAAGGACGCGATGTTCCGCCAGCAGGACATGGCATGGGCCGACGCGCTCGACTTCCTCCGCTCACAGCTCACGATCGCCTTCTCGACCGAGGACCTCCAGGAGGGCGTGAAGGCGTTCTTCGAGAAGCGCGAGCCCGAGTGGCGGGGGCGCTAGCGGCAGCGCCTGCTCGCATCATCGTTTCCGGATAGCGGACGTGTTGATGCGTAGAACCGCTCCGTGTGGCATCGCACACTTCTCCGCTCACGATCGGGGATCATTTTTTACACGGGCGTCACGCGGAGGGACGGGGCGTGGGATCTGGACAGAGTTAGGGGTAAGACATGCCGCATGCATGCATCGTCGCCGGTACGGACGGGAGTAGGTCGGCGATGGAGTCGGTCAGGCAGGCCGCCGCGCTGGCGGCGGAATATGACGCCGCGATCCACATCGTCGGCGCCTACCGCGATCTGACATGGGGGGAGACTCGCCGAGCGCGCAGCGCCATTCCGGTGGGTCTTGACATCGACGGCGTGGCCGATCCCCGGGCCGAGATCGGAGACATTCTCGACGACACGGCATACGCGATTCGTGAGTACCAGCCGCGGGTCTGGCTGCACGCGATCAAGGCTGATCCGTGCACGGCGATCAACGATGTTGCCGCCCGAAAGGCCGCCGACCTGATCGTGGTCGGCAACCGGGGCACCGCCGACCCGCTGCGGCGCTTCCGCACGCCGATCTGCGAGCAGGTGCGAAAGCGCGCGAGTTGCTCGGTTCAGGTCATCGACACGGCCAGCTTCTGGGCGTGAGGAGCGGCAACGCTCGACTGAACAGAGCCGTACACTGCGATCCGTTCACTTCGGCTTGGGAGGACGGATGTCACGGCGTGGGTTGCGACCGCGGGCGGTGCTGCTCGGATTGATCCTCGCCGCGCTCGCATGCGGCGAAGCGCAGGCTACGACCTACGCGCCGGTGGACGCGCCGGGGCCGCCGCTGTCGGTACCGGCGAGACTGCTCCAGCAGGCGCTGACGTGCACGGCCTCGGTCGCGGACGCCGGCCGCGCGCCGATCCTGCTCGTCCCG